>ERZ894226.11-NODE-11-length-156927-cov-29.865546_pt1 | contig 156927 bp, 130 predicted proteins | sample MGYA00380294_ERZ894226 | MGnify/ENA primary metagenome ERZ894226 (study PRJEB32331, sample SAMN06328434) | human gut metagenome | biome: human gut microbiome; feature: stool | host: Homo sapiens | collected 2014-10-29 ... | reverse complement strand
AACCTATGACCCTCTGCTTGTAAGGCAGATGCTCTCCCAGCTGAGCTATGATCCCTTGTGTCTCTCAAGCTCTCTTGCCTGACGACAAAATATAATATACTCTTATTTTCGATGAATGTCAACACTTTTTTTAATTTTTTTTTGATATTTTTATTTTATAGATAGAAACCACGTAAAAAATGGCTTATTTACGTGGTTTCTTCATAATTTATTTTTTTATATTTTTTCGAATTTCATCGAAATTTTCTATGCAATAAAAATAATCCCCCTAAAATCAGAATGATTCCTCCTATGAATGAAAGCTCATCTGTCCGTCCACCTGTCTTTGGAAGATTCAATATAGAATCATTCATAACATTGTACGTCAGATGATAGAAGTAATAATCATTTCCCTGTTTGATCGCTTTACTTGTATCCACATTCTGTTTATCCACCTCTGCCTGTGACATCGTCATTGGCAGTGTAACGATGATTGGTTCTTTTAACAGATTCTTTCCAACCGCTGTCTTTGTCTCTGTGATCGTATAAGTATCAGGTAGCAATCCATCAAAAGTGACTTCTCCAGCAGAATCTGTTTTGGCCTTCGCTACTTCTGCTCCATCAGATGATGTGATCACAAATTCGATATCTCTTAATGATTTCCCCTTAGAATCTTTCTTGATAAGTTTTACAGATCCTTGGATCATCTGATTCATAAACTTCGCTCCACCTGTCAATTGTGCTTTAGCTGTCGTTCCAGTTGGTCCAATATCGAACGTCACAGTTTCTTTCTCCTGATCGATCGTTGCATTGCTGCTGTTGCTCGTAATATTGAGTAATTTGAAATACTTGATCATACCTCCTTCATTACACGTATAAGTACCATATTCCAGATCATCAAACGTCACAGACAGTTCGATCAGATCTCCCGGATGATCTTTCATCTGTTTTTCAATCTCTGCCTTTGTGAATTTGACTTTCTTCTCATAACTGTGTTTCTTTCCATAGACATCGGTTCCAGTCAGTGTAAATATAAAAGTCGGATCCCCAACATCCATATTCAGATTACCTGGGTCCAATGCTTTTGTGATCGTAATGCTTCCTTTCGGCCCTGTACGGTCATGTATGTTTGTGATCACTGTAAGATCCTGATCATTTTCATCCGTATCATAGGTTGGTCTGTATCCGATCTCAGATTCTCCCGTGATCAATCCTTCTTCGACTTCTTTCCATGTATAATTGACTTTTTCCCCATTGACTTTCACAGGAAGTACCTTACTGGACGCTTTCCAGTTATTCTTCGCACTGAGCATCAATGTTTCTTCCACTTTACCATCAGCCAACAGATTAACTAAAACAGATTTGGGACGTATGCCATCTTTATTCCCATGATCATTCCATACCTTTTTAACCTTTTTCTTCGTCGTATCTGGTGTATGCGTATTCGTGATCATGATATTCTTCGTTGTTGTACCATCATCATCTATTGTCTCATTTGTCTCATAAGTATCGACATATCCTGTTTTTGCATTACCTGTCAGCTTATCATAGACTTCTTCTTTCACTTCATACTCAAATGGTTCGCCAGCTTTGTCATACTTATCGAGGCAATGATACGTTACATCATCTGACCAGTTATTTGTTTCGTCTAATGTAATAGCATTCTTGTATTTCTCACCATTTCTATATAATTGAGCTTTGATCGATATCAGCCTCAGATTATCTCCATTGTCACCATCTTCCCAAACCTTTTGTACATTGATATCGACATATTCTGGATTTTCATGGAAGTTCGTAAACGAAATCACATACATCGCATCATTCCAGTGTGTACTCGTCAAAGTATAACCTTCGGGAACATCTTCACGAAACTCCCACTTTTCACGATCATCCTTCTTGATATCCGTAAACATTGTCCAGTTATTATCTTTTGTCAGTGTATACACCTTTACTTCTTTTGTTGTCTTATGTGTTGCCTTGATCGTAACAACATCTGGACGGATCTTTGCTGCATTGTCATGATCATCCCATATCTTCTTCAATGCAATATAATCCAGTTTCTGGTTGACTAAAGTATCTGAATCATGCACATATGTTGTTGTATCATTATCCGTATTATTCTCGGCTTTTACATCATGAATGAGATTTTCTTTCGTATCATTGATCACTTTACCCTTAAATGTTAATGTCTTGTCCGATTTCTCGTATCCATCTGGTGCGTAGATTTCTTTTACCTCATACATATCACTGTCTGTTCCATCCTTTGCATAGATATCGGTCGGCAAGCCAATAAATTCCAGATATTCAAACTGATCATCCTGTGATGTAGTGGTGGCGATCGTATCACCCTTCTTAAAGATATTTTCTCCTTTGCTATTAACGATATCTGTTTTCGCTTTTAAGGCAAATATGGCTCCCGCCAGCTTGTTTCCGTCTTGATCGGTCTTGATCAGATGGATGCCGTATTTTTGCAGAGTATCATTAGCTTTGACATGAATACTTGCTTTCTTTGCAACCTTTAAGGCGATATCTTCCTCTTCTGGATCCAGAACCTTTACCGTAGTCTTGATCGTTTTCTCTGGCAGATCTTTATACGATCCTTGGTTGTTAAAACTGATATTAATCTCGTATTTTCCTGATTTTTCTGCATATGTCGGTGTAAATGCCACATCTTTATCCGTCACTTCCACATCTTCTGCTCCATTGTCATCATAAAGGATTCTCCAGCTAAAGTCCTCTGCCTTGAATTTATCACCTTTTAAGAACCTGTTCTTTGGCATGGCAACGATCTTTAACGGCTGTTCCTCAATAAACTTATCTTCTTCGATCTTTAAGATCTGATCCATGACATATGTTGTCTTAAGAACTGGATTTCCATAGAACATCTGGCTGACATCTTCTACATTGGAGGTGTTGAAAGATGAAAGATCGAGTGTTTTGATGGAATCCATGGCATAAAACATCTGACTCATATCCACGACTGCGGATGTATCAATATTTTTAAAATTGATCTCTGTGAGATTCCTGCAATTTTTAAACATTTTAGATGATATTGCATTCATGTAGATGACCTGTCCGGCTCTTTGACTTGAGATATAACAATCTCCACCATCGTTCCAAAGCACAATACTGCCATCTTTATTCTGAGAAACATCCGTTGTCACAGCTCCTTCTGGTGCACTCTTCCACGTGAAAGTCACAGATTCCGCATCCTTGATCTTCTGGTTCAATTTTTCGCCTTTTTCCAACACATAAATACCTGTACTTACATTATTGTCTTCATTTCCAAACGGATCTTCCTTGTCTGGTACTTTATCATCATCACGAATATCATTGATACTTCCTGCGGTTGTATCCCATGTCAGTTCTACTTCATGTTTTTCCTGATCTTTGATATAGCCTGTCGGAGACTTGATCTCTTTTATGTAATACTTTCCTAAATAGAAGTTAGTTGTTTCTTTTCCATCCATATCCTTTCTTGTAAAATGGATCTCCTTCTCTTTTGTCGTTGTCTTTTGATCGATCAGTTCGTCCTTCTTCCAGACGAGCGTTCCGTCATCTTTCTTGATATTCTCATCCGCATACAGCCCATAGACTGCTCCTGCGATCTGATCGTTGTCATAGATAAAACTCTGAGAATCCTTGTCATAATCTGTTAAGATATCTCCCGTCTTACTGAACGTAATTTCTCCATAGACTGGCGTATCCATCTGTTCAAACCTGCAGCTTCCATTTCCAGCATTATCGTACGTGATCTTGATGCTTGTGGATTCCCCGCTTAACTCAAAAGATTTTTCTTCTGCGTCATCCATGTTGTAGCCTGCTGGCGTAGCAGTTTCCTTGATCGTATATTTTCCATATGGAAGATAGCACTCTGCAGTTCCATCTCCACTCGTTCCTGTAGTCAAAGTTGCCACAATATCCTGATCTTCATCATAGATTTCATAGACTGCATCATTTAACAGCTTCTTTGTCTCTGATGAACGTTTGACCAGTTCGATCCTGATCTTATTTTCATCATCTTTATACGGACCAAACGTGACTGTCTTATGGACATCAGACTTGATCAAAACCACATCTTCATCTTCCATCATTTCATGCTTTGGATCACCCTTGAGCTGATGCAATGTATAAACACCGATTGCTAACGAGATTGAAGTTGCTTCTCCTTTTTCATCAGTTATCAGAGTATCGACCACTTCTCCATGCGGATCAATGATCTGAAATTCCGCCCCAGATTCCGGTACATACTTATCTTTATTTACGGACATTTGCTTTTTGATTGAAATCTTTGCGGATTTTGTATAATCGTCTTTTAAAACGAATTCATACACTTTGACTTCATCCTCGATCGATGCTTTCATTTCTGTGGAATACTGCGGTAGCGCAAGGTCATAGCCTTCGACACCTCTGGTCTGCACGACTATAAACCCTGTCTTCTTTACCAAATCTTTTAGGAGCATCGCTGCCTTTCCTTCGGAATCTGTGACTAATGTTCCAAGAATCACATCTCTATTATCTTTTTTCAGTTTTTCAATGTAATGAAGCCTGTCCTGTGACGTTGCCAATGTCTGATCCTTGAAATCTTTCACCATAGATTCATCCAGTACAACAAACTCAGCCCCTGGTTCTGGTTTAGACTTTCCATTCTTGACCATCGTTTTTCTGACCCGGATCTTGTCTCCATTATAATAATTATCCAGCTCAAATTTTTTAAATTTCTTATCGCCATCTTTGATCGTTACATCAAAATCATCAGCGATCTTATAATTATCACTTCCTTTTGTCTGATGAACCGTGTAGATGCCAGGATCTAACTTTCCAGATTGAGCTGCACCATTTTCATCCGTGATCAATGTTTCTATGACTTTCTTTGTCGACTGATCGATGATCTGGAATTCTGCCTTATATTCTTCTTTTTTTGTATAAGTTCCAGTTTCCTTATCACTGATCCTTGTAACCTTTGTCAACATGATCCCTGCATGCTGCTTTGGATCGTTTGATTCAACCTTATAGATCATTTTAGATCCATCAATGCTTACCCATTTGTCCGGTACCATATCATATCCATCGGTCGTTTTCGTCTGATGAATACGGTAAGCTCCATAAGGAAGTAAATCTGTTTCTGCGATCCCTTTGTCATTCGTTGTGATCGTCTGTTTTAAGTTATTCTTGGAATCATAAACCTCAAAAACTGCCTGTGCTTCTGGAACATTTTCCTCGCCAAACGTCTTTACAACTTGTATTGTTCCTTCATATTGCTGTTCCTTCAGATACTGGGATGTATTTTTATTGACCGTGACTGATATATCATTACTAGATAACTTATATCCCAACGGAGCATACTTCTCATGTAAACGGTAATATCCCGGATACAGATCTGTCACTTTTGCATAACCATCCGCATCAGTTACCATCTGTGTCACAAGTGTTCCTGCTTTATAGACAACACTCTTGTTATCGGAGCCTGTGATATCATGGTCAGCATATAGCTCATAGACAGCATTCTGCAAGTTTGCTTCAACTCCTAGATCCCCTCGTTTATTCTTTACAGTTCCCTGTTTAAAGATCTCCAGATCACTCTTTTGAAATTCATTGGTGTAGTTAAATGTGAATGATCTGACTCCACCCTGTTCCACTTTGCTCTGATCTGTCTGATCTGGGATCAGGTGTCCGAATGGGGATTTTGTTTCCCTGACCATCCAAGTGTGGACCGAGGCACTCTTTAAGGCTGAAATCTTCTGCTTTGCAAGTTTTTGTGCTTCCTGCATTGCCACAGCATATGCTTTTGCCGAAGAATCGTACCAGCCATTATCTGTCGCTTCTTTTTGCTGACTTTTTGAAAGATCGTTCCAATTCTTTACATAAGTCTTTTTCGTTGATGTCACACTATAACTTACCGTTCTTTGAACAGTATAAGAAGCTTCTCCATTGTCATCGGTTGTTACACTTCCTTGATAATTCCCATCCATATAGATCTGAAATACTGCTCCAGAAAGCCCTGCTCTTGTTTCCGCATCTTTCTTTTTGATCTTGATCCTTACATTATCTGGGCTGGTTCCTGACTTTGTTGCACTCGTTTTCGCTTTTTCAATATCTGGCGGTGTATGACGAAATCCGAACAAAACCTGATGGGAATCCAGTTTCTTCTTTTTCACACATTTCTTCACTGTATAATAGTAGATCGTTCCTTCTGGATCCTGATCACTGACCATTTTACAGAACTTTTTTGCATCTTTCTGCGAATAACCTCTGTCCACATTTTTTCCTGCCTGATAAACGGTATTTTGCTTATTCGCTCCATGTCCACATGCCCAGATGTATGCCTGACACAATGACAGATCTTTTGTATTCTTGCCGCTTGACCTGAAATACCAGTTTAATGCTTTTGCAATTCCCTTTTTTTCATAAGTTGCTGCATTGATCGTCTTGTATTTTAAGGTATCTCCAGAACACATGGTCTTTCCAGAGTTTAAGCAAAACACTCTGTGTCCGTCAGCTGTCATACTCCACAGACCTTCTGATGCAGGACGATCGATCTCTGAAATCTTATTATTTGATAATGCCTGGCTCATCACCAGTTTGGCTTCTCCTGTGAAAGCCTTGACGTCTCTATTCTTCAGGAACAGTGATTCTCCTGAACCACTCAGATACATTGTCATGATCATCAGGAGGGTAAGAATACTTACCGATATCTTTTTACAGATCGTCTTCATTTGTTTCAAACTTTCTTCCTCCTTTTTACTTGTAACGGTTTGTGAAATATCCTGGCTGTCCTTCCTTGTCGATCCTTCCATATTCAGAATCTACGTGGTCTCTCGAAAATCCAGTTCCATTCTGCCCTTCCAGTTCGATCGAGCCATTAAACATGCCGTCATCATGAATAATGTTGTGTGTGTCGAATGATCCATCTGTTTTCTTCCAGACAGCATACAATTCACAAGTCTGTCCAGCATCGCAGAGAGTATTGACCGCCTGTCTGTCGGTATATTTTGCTTTGATCGCATTCGGATCTTCACTCCATCCAAGGAAAGTATATCCCGGCCGTTCAAATGTATTTGCTGGCAGGATATCATCCTGTCCATATTTTAATTCCACAGTCTTTTTGCTGCCTGATGCACCATTTCCATCAAATGTTACTTCATAAGAGTTCTTGGACCAAACAGCATAAAGTGTTATACCCTCCGTGTTACTCCATGTGATCGTCTCTCCTGGAGAATACCGTGCTCTCACCGCATGTTTATCTGTATTCCATCCAACAAAGGCATAGCCTTTTTTCGTGTATCCATTCTCAGCAAAGCTGTAATTTTGATCGTACGTGGCTGTCCCATCATTCACATATCCAGAATCTTCTCCATTTCCATCATAGTTTACAGTGTATGTATTCGCTGTCCACTGGGCTGTCTCTGTATAATTACCACATACCAGCCAGCCTGTATTGGACATCCATTTTGTTCCTTCATCCAGCCATCCTTCCAAGGTATAACCTCTTCTTGATACCGTTGGAAACGAAAAATAATCTCCATCCGTAAAATTCCATGTTACATCTGCACCATCTCCACCATTTCCGTTGTAATAAATGCTGCGGCTTGGCTTTTCCAGATTCAGATTTATAGAACACCAATCATAAGTTTTCCATCCATCTCTGTCAGCGGAGGCCACTCCGACCAATCCAGTACTGACATGGATATTTACTGATTTCCAATGTTCTTGAGTATCATGATAGGAATTTTCCCAAAATCCATCATTTCCTCCGCAATAAAGCGTTATATCCTTGCTCGGATCTGAAAATACTGGTTTATCCACCGTTACCCATTCCCAGGATCGATGCTGTTCATGGGTCGGTAACAGATACCAGACTTTGATCGTTAAAAGTGTATAGTTGTTGTTACTGTTCTTCTCTGAATATATCGTCTGTTTATTCACTGTAAGCTTATAATCTCCGCCTCCACCGGAATACGTCGTTACCGTATATGGATGTCTGGAATTATTAAATGTCCCACCGCTGACATTTTTATTTTTTTCATATTCATCACTATGAATATACATTGTCAGACTATCGCTTTTCCCATTTGGTCCATTGATGTTCACTGTTAAATGTCCATCTTTAAAATGTTTGTTTCCTCCTGTATTATATGATTGATAAGCATGTGCCTTCTTCATCTGATACCATGCCAGAATGGAAACAAATGAAACCATGACCACTAATACCACTATGATCTTTCGTTTTCTTTCCAGGATCTTTTTTGCATTCTTCATCATATCCTCCTCTCCATCTATTTTTATCTATCTTCCTTTTGTTTCCTGATCTTCTGTCCATGATTCCTCATACAGTACACCACATACCGATATCTTCCATGTCCTCGGTACGGATGACAGGTTAAAAGTGTGACCATATCTTTCCCTTTTTGAATCAGAATCTTGTCCATATCATATGGATCGATCACTTTAATCTTTGTAACCCGGTAATCCAGTCTTTCCCATGGATTTCTAATGATCACCTGATCGCCTGTTTTTAACTGTTCGATGTCCCGAAAATACGGAATTCCCCGATATCCCCGATGTGCAGCGATCACGCAGTTGCTGTCTTTTTGTCCTACTGGCAGGGATGTCTGTCCCATGATCGCTGCTCCTTTTCTCATATTTTCCATCGTCGCTCCCAGATATAATGGAAGTTTCTGTTTCATCTTCGGTATCTTAATGTAACCGAAGGTATTCTTTTCGTTTCTTAAGACGATCGGTGCACTGCGGTAACTGAATACATCCTTTAGCCCTGCTTGTTTTTCTTTGAATATCTTCCTGTTATAGCGGACTGCTTTTTGATACAGTAGATCATCCTGTTTTCTTTTGCTTCTCCTCTGCGTCAATTCTTTCACCGTCTGATCGGACTGTTTTTGTTTCAGATATGATATGATCTCCGGATAAAGCAGTAACGTGATCCCTATCACCAGAAAAAAGATTCCAACAATATTTATGATCTTTTGTTTCACCCATATCTCCTTTCTCCGCTTTTTCTTTTCATCTTTTCATATACTTTTCTGACTGCGATCAATACACAAATGATCAATAGTCCTGCAAAGATGGCCCGTTTGTAAACTTCCATCCATTGCGAATGATGATTTCTTGCTCTTATCTCTTCCTCTTTTGCATGATAAGCTGTGCGAACTCCTCGGACTAATAAACGCTTGTCATTAACTCCATAGGGTGTGCAAGTAACCAATGTTACATGATCTTTTCCTTCCATGATCTGAAGTTCCTTTGTATCTTGTGGTTCCACGACTGTGATCTGATCCACAAGGTAAGCAAGCTTTTTATCCAATACATGTATAAAAAAGAAATCTCCCTTTTTCATCTCTGTCAGATCTGTAAAGATTTTTGCAGAACTAAGCCCAGTATGTCCAGTCAACACCGCATGGGTATCTTTTCCTCCAATCGGAAAGGAAGATGTAGCCAGATGTCCGATCCCATGTTCCAAAACTGTCCCACTTGTCCCATGATAGATCGGCAGATTGACTGAAATACAAGGAATCTTTAAATATCCCATGATCAATGATCCATCAATATTTAATATTCTGTTATAATGAACCGTCTCTCCATCTAAGCGTTTTTCCTTAAACGGATCAGTCAACTGTACTGAAGATCGCATCAATTCCCCATTATACTGTTTTGCTTCATCCATTACTTTTTTTATGATCGCCTGATCCATTCCGGCTGCCTTTTCCTGATAACTTTCCACCGTCGAACCTGCACTCTTTTCAAACAGATAGTTGCTTGTAAATGGATAAAACAACAGCAAAAAACCTGTCAGAACGATCAGAATCGGTATGATCTTTTGTTTCATTTTATCTTTGTGATCGTCTTCTGTTTTTGTTCAAGATCAAGATCCCACATCCAGCAACAACAACCCCTGCAATGATCAGAAGATAGTTTCCTGCCCCACCTGTCATTGGCAGCATGAACTGCTTCTGATTTGTGATCTGCATATTGATATATGCATTTCCAGAATCATCGTGTTTTGTCATCGTTGCCTTTATCTCATCCACAGTCGCACTCGCTGCTGTAGTCTGAACCGTCACATCATTCTTTAATACCGCACCATTAGGAACTCCATCATTTGCTGTGGAATCTGCATCAGACTTACTCTGGATCCCTGTGATGTTTGCTTCGGTTGGTGTGATATCTGCTTTTGTCTCTTTGACCTTAACGATCACTTCTTTCTTTAACAGGGAGTATCCTGCATCGGAGTGTGTTTCTGTAAATCCATATTCATCTCCTTCGATCCCATTGATCACAAGTTTTCCATCAGAAGACGGACTAAACTGAGTCGCATCAGCTTCTTTTGCAGACTTTCCTGTTACCTGATAAACGCCTGCTCTATCTGCTCTTGCTACCAGATAGTAATTATCTGTCTTATTTTTTACAACGAATTTAACCTTTGTTGCATCTCCCTTGCTGTCAGAAAATTTCTTTGTCAGATCATATCCGTAAGAGTATACGATACATTTGTCTTTTAAAATATCATAATAATTCGTATTTGTTCTCTTCCACATAAGGGATACATCGTTTGGATTTCCTTTATCACCAAGAATAACGCTGTCATCTGTATTCACCTTAGCTGTATAATATACAACGATATATTTATCAGAATATTTCTTATTCAACTCATTAAGTCCTGCTTTTGTCATCTCAATCTTCATTGCAGGATCGTCTCCAGATTTTCCGTATGTTGCTGCAAACTTTGGATCCGTGTCGGAACTCTTCCATACAGCCAATGCTCCACTCTTCTCAACATTATTCACATTTGTTCTGTCCGCTGCATCCTTAGTTTCATAGATTGCGATCACGGCATCTTTCCCATATGTCATTCCTTTTGCCATCGTATCGTTAAATGTATAAGTTGACAGGTAGGTTGTTGATGATGTGATATGTGGCAATTTGGAAATGAACTGATAATCCAGTCTTTCTGCTTTAGATGCTGTCACGGTACTCTGATATTTATATTCATTTCTTGCAGAAGTAAAATCTGCCAGTCTGTCTGTATTGGCAGTTGTTACATTGTCCTGATCTGGATTATTGCGTACTCTTTTGTCAAGTGTTGGATTTCCAGTTTCATTCTTTGGATAACAGATCACATCATAGAACCAGTCATCTCCCTTAGAATCCGTGGATGGCAACTGTACAAACCATGGATTTATTGTGTAAGTTACATTTTCTGGTGCCTTTGTCTCAACGATCAGGTAAAGACCCAGTGGCAATTTGTCTTTACTTGTCACACCATTAGCATTAGTCTCATCCATGGCTGTCCCATTCTTTCCCATGTAATCTTCTAATTTGTCTTTCGTTACCGTATTATCTTCTAATGCCTTGGCAAGTTTCTCATTGATCTGCTGGCTTGTGAAATATGTCTTACTTCCTTCTGTTTTAGCTGCATCAGAAGATGTCAAACCCAAAATCTGCTGTATTGTGGTTGGAAGTTCATAGATCATCTGAATCTTTCCATTCTCACTCTGCTGTTCAACATCTCCAACTCGCAGGTAACTAAATTCCACACCTTTGATCGCATATTTTTCCAAGGCTGTTTCCGCAGCAGCGTCCTGTTTTCCTGTTGGTGTAAACTGACTGGTGTTAACACCGGCCTGTTTTGCTGCTGTCATGTCATATTTGTGGATCGTTATAGATCCGGTTTTGCTTGTATCGACCACATCTGTTGATGCCGCTTTGATATTAACGATAGGTGCAAGCATCATTGCTGCAGATAATACAGCAATCATTATTTTTTTGATCATATTTTGAATCTTCATTTTTCTTTCCTCCTATTTTTTAGAATAGAAAAAGCACAGAAATCATTGATCATACTCAATGATTCTGTGCTTTTCTTTATGTAATATATACTATTTTATTTATCTGTTAAATTAGTTTTGTCAGGTGCAATCATGATCGTATTCCAAAAAGAATCTTTGACTGCCTCTGCCTGAATCTCATCTACTACTGTGTCAAGATCGACATCACTTGTTAACTTCTTGCTCTCATCCATTACGGAAACTTTATCGTTGATTCCTAAGGATGTGATCGTAACAAACTGTTCTTCACTAACTAGTGTTCCTTTCTTTAGTGGAACCGCTAACTGATAATTCTTCTGCAATACTGACTTGATCTCATTATACATTGCTTTAAATTCTTTGCTTCTGTATTTCTTCTCAGCTTTCAGCTGCTTTGCCTTCTTATCAGCCTTCGCAGATATCTTTTGATCAGAATAAATCTCCCAGCATGGACCTCCTGCTGATGCTGACTTCGTCTGTGCGATCACTTCTTTTAGTGGATATTTGTACTGTGTACGCTGTCTGCTTCCAACATCTGCAACCGTTACCTGATCATTATCATCGATCGCAACCAATACGATAAAATGACCTTTCTTCGTAAAATATCCTGGCCCCATCAGTGCTACTACTGGATGCTTCTTCTTCAATGCATCTCTAACCTTGCTGACATCACTTCCAAGTCCATGACATTCCAGTTTATACTGTTGTGCCAGTGCTGGGACCATCTCATGACTTGCTCCAGCACTACTGTAATAGCCATTCTTATATGCCCATACTGTTGTATCAACTGGAGTTACCCATTTATTCGTCAGCGAACTGATACAAACTGCCATAGCGCTTGGTCCGCATCCACTGCTTTTGATCTGATATCCATTGTCATTCCATGCTGCATCTGCCTGATTAAAGTAAATAAATCCCTGTATCGTCTCTTTCTTATCTTTCATCTCAAGACTATGATCATTATATACTTTTGGAATGATAGATTTTTTATCTTTCTTCTTATCTTGATCAGACTTTGTCTTTTGTTTCTTTGTATGCGTTACCGCTGTATGTTTCTTTGTATGTGTTGTTGCTGTATGTTTCTTTGTATGTGTTGCTGCAGCCGTTATATGCGTATGCGTTGTTGCTTCCGTTGTCGGCTTTGCCTGAGTCGTCTGTGTTGTTGTCTCTGTCGTTGCTTCACTTTCTGTCGTCTGGGCAGAAGAATCTGTCTTGGTCTCAGTCTGTTCACTGCTTATTTGCTCTCTTGTGACTGGCTGATCTGCTCTGACCACAGACACTGATCCAAGCATCAAAAACGTATACAGAGCTACTACAGCTGCTGTTTTACGTGTTTTTCTCATCTTTCATTGTTCCCCCTAACTATTTAAACATACTTATTATACCACTTTGGATACCCTCGTCAATAAAAATGAATAGTCATGATCCATGTTCACATTTTTTTCACATCTTATGCTTCAAAGACTAATTTTTCAATTGCATATGCAACACCATCTTCATTATTTGTCTTTGTCACAAAGTCTGCGATCTCTTTCAGATCAGGTTGTCCATTTTCCATAACAACACCGGTTCCTACAGCTTTGATCATCATCGTATCATTTCCTGCATCTCCACATGCCATCACTTCATCCATAGATAGTCCAATTTGCTCTGCCAGATGTAAAAGTCCATCTCCTTTATCACATCCAATCTGATTTATTTCAATGTTATTTCCCAGAGAACTTGATACACTCGCAATATTTTTCTCAATCAATTCTTGTCTTGCAGTTTCCCGCTCTTCCATATCATCAAAAAATACACTGATCTTCTCAATTCCCAGCGGATGCTCTTCAATGTACTTTCGCAGATCATCCAGCGGTAGTCTTGTATCTCTCACAAGTTTTAATACATGATCTGATACACCATACTCTGCAAGATGGTCAAAATAGCATCGTTCCATATACCCTTGCCCATTCTGATAAATATCACGTGTACAATGATATTTTTCCAAAATATCAAACAACGAAAATACCGTTTCTTTTGGTAGATGATTTGTATATATGATCTTATCTTCTTTCTGATCATAAACAGTTGCCCCGTTACAGCAAACTGCATATCGAACGCCTGGAATATCTCTTAAAAATTCTGGAATTGCTTTAAAAATACGTCCTGTTGCTGGAACTATATAAACACCCCTTCTGATCGCTTCTTTTAGAACTTCTTCTGTGTGTTTTGAAATCTGTTTCTCGCTGTCTAAGAGTGTATTATCTAGATCCATCGCTACTAATTTTATCTTACTCATGCTATTCCTCCACAAAAAAATAATTTTGAATGTTGATCTGAAGACTTTTATATCCCTGATACTCATTGATCACTGGATAATATGTACATGTGATATACTTTGCTGTTCCCATTTTCTCTCGAAATTCATCTTCATCCTCAAAAATCATGCCATCAATCCTAGTTCCCTGACTACTCTTTAATGCTAATTTTATCACATTTTTATTTTTTCCAAAAACATTCACACGTTCCACTTTTAACTTTCTGTGTGCAAATAATGGTTTTTTATTTTCTTTTCCAAATGGCTCTAAAACAGATAACTGATGGATCAGATCCATGGTAATATAATCAACTGGCATATCAATATCAATCTGTACTTTCTTTGCAAAATCTTTTTTCTCAAGGGTACAGTTCTCATTGATCTTTTTGCGGAATTCCTGTAATTTTTCTTTTTCCAAAGAACATCCTGCGGCCATTGGATGTCCCCCAAACTTTGTGAACACCTCTTTGACTTTCATCATCTCTTCAAACATGGAATATCCTTCGATGGAACGTCCAGAACCTTTGATTCCTTCTTTTGCATCTGTTAAGACAAATGCTGGATGATTTAAGCGGTCCTTGATCCTTCCTGCTATGATACCTGCAATACTTTCATGACATTCTGGAAGATATAATACAAGCACTTTATCTCCTTTTGCTTCATATTCAAACGCCTGTCCCAGTGCCTCTTTTACACCATTTTCTGTCATGGTTTTCCGAAGATCATTCAGTTCTTTTAATTCTTCTGCTGTCTGTTTTGCCTTCTCTTCATCTTCTTCCAGAAATAGATTCAATGCTTTTTCGGCAGATTCCAAACGTCCGCTCGCATTGATACATGGTCCAACAATAAATCCTAGTGCATAAGACTGTATCTGTTTATCCATCAGATCATGCACATTCAGCAATGCTTTCAACCCGATATTTTGTGTATCTTTGATTCGGCGTAATCCTTCTTTGACAAAGATTCTGTTTTCTCCTGTCAGATCTACCACATCACAAACAGTCGCGATCGCAAGCATGGATAACAACTCTTCCAATTGGCTTTCATCTTCTTCCATTGCCTGATAAAATGCCCTCATAAACTGAAAAGCCACTCCTGCTCCACAAAGTAACGGATACGGATAATTGCATGCTTCCTGCTTTGGATTGATCACTACATCTGCTGGTGGAAGAACCTCTTTTCTCACTCCTGCTTCATCGGTATCAAATGGCACATCATGATGATCCGTAATGATCATTGTCAGTCCATGTTCTTTGCCATATGCAACTGCATCTGCTGCTGCAATCCCATTATCACAGGTAAGGATCGTATCAATCTGGTCTTCCACTGCTTTTTCAATGATATTTTCATTAATTCCATAGCCATCTTTCATGCGGTCTGGAATCTGAAAATCAATCTTTCCACCAAGATCATGAATCGCTTTCCACAAAATGTAATTTGAGACAACTCCATCTACATCATAATCTGAAATAATACGGATCGTTTTCCCTTCTTGTACCTTTTGCTTCAAAATCTCAACTCCTTCTTTGACGCCTTTCATCAAAAAAGGATCTGAAATATCTGAAAGTTCTCCATACAGATACTGCTGTATTTGTTCATCCCCAACCACATCCCTGTTGCGGATCAGCCGTGCGATCACTGGATCTATGTTAAATTTTTCTCCAATCTGATTAAAATTAGCCTTTTTCTTATACAGATACCACTGTTCCATCATCTTACTCCATTTTTCATAAAAAAGAGCATCCAGTATTTACTGAATACTCTTTTTGAATGTTTTATTTTCTTTTCTTTTTCTTCTTTTTCTTGCGGTTTGGATTTGCTGTGATCTTCTCTGGCTGTGCTTGACTGGCTGCCTGATTTTCTTTGATCACATCTGATCCAATTCGCGTCTTCATCATATACCAAAGTGGTCCAGTTAAAAATACAGAAGAGAACGCTCCTCCGATCACACCCACCATCAATGCTAATGCAAATTCTCTTAAGGAGGATACTCCGCAGATGAATAACGCTAACACCATAACAAATGTTGTCAAACTTGTATTGATCGTACGAACCAATGTACTTGAAATACTCTGATTCACAAGTGCTTTGATATCATCTCTTGTCCGGATCGTCTGAAGTTTCAGATTCTCACGGATACGGTCAAAGATAACGATCGTTGAGTTGATAGAATATCCAATGATCGTTAACATACATGCGATAAATGTTCCACCAACAGATAATCTTCCAACAGAATATGCTGCAAATACGACCAATACGTCATTGATCAATGCGATGATCGCACTGGATCCAAACTTCACGTCTTTGAATCGAATCGCAATGTAGATCAGCATACAGATTGCTGAGATCACAACGGAAATAAATGCATCTCTTTGCATTTCATTACTGATCGTTGAACTGATATTCTCTGTTGTTACAGATTTTACTTTATAATCTTTCTTTAATGTATTTTCGATCTGTTTTCTCTGACTCAGATTCAATTCTACACTTTTTACAACCATCTGATTGTTTGCTTTTACTTTCTGACTCTGAACAGAGGTTGACTTGCTGACTTTCTCGTAAGCTTTCACAACCTGTTTTTCCAGAGAATCATTGACTTTCTGGTCATCCTTGAATGTGATCGTAGATGCTGTACCACCTGAAAATTCCAGATCATAATTCAAGATTGATCCAATCTTGCTTCGATTCATTGGAAGTGCAGCAAGTCCGATCAAAATGATCACACCTGCAACTGCAACGTATTTCTTACCTGTACGGACAAAATCTCTTGTTTTGATCGTTCTTGGTTTTCCATACCATTTCTTGTCGTGAAGTCCAAAATGATATGCCGCATATACAAGGAATCGGCTGATCACAAGTGCTGTAAACATAGAGATCAATACACTCATTCCAAGTGTCTGAGCAAATCCTTTGACCGTTCCTGATCCTTTAAACCATAAAACTAATACTGCGATCAATGTTGTAACGTTACCATCGATGATCGCTGATGCTGCCTTTCCGAATCCAGATTTGATCGCTGCTCCTGTACTCTTTCCTGCCCCGATCTCTTCCTGAATTCTGGCATAAATGATAACGTTTGCATCAACTGCCATACCGATACCGAGGATGATACCTGCAAGTCCCGGCAATGTCAGTGTCGCATTAAATCCATTCAGTGCTAATAACATCATCAGCATATAGATCGCAAGTGCCACACACGCAATCACACCAGGCACTGCATAAAATGCGATCATGATCAAGCATACCAGTACAAATCCGATGACTCCTGCTTTGACCGTTGTCTGGATCGCATTCACTCCTAATTTCGCAGATACTACGTTAGAGCGTAATTCGTTTAATTTCACTGGTAAGGAACCGATTCGAATTGATGAAGCTAAATTCTCTGCTGCTTCATAACTTTCCATACCATCGATCGTACATTCTCCTTTTGTGATCGCTTCCTGTACATTTGGGGCACTGATCACCTGATTATCATAGATAATATAAATTGGTTTTCCAATATTGGCTTTTGTAGCTTTCGCAAATGCCTTTGTTCCCTTAGCATCAAATTCAAGTGCAACTAAATATTCTTTCTTACCAGTTGTCTGATTCTGATTAGTTACAGCTTTGGCTTTCTTAACATTTTGACCTGTCAATACAGTATCTAATGTTGTCTGAGTCGTTGTTTTTCCATTCTTCTTTACTTTTACCTGTTTCTGGACAGCAAAAGAAAGTGTTCCTGGTTTACCAAGCTCATCTAAAATCTTGTTTGCATCTGTCACTCCAGGAATCTCGATATTGATACGATCTTTTCCTTCCTGATAAACTTCTGCTTCTGTACTGTACCCTTCTACACGCTTCTGAAGTTTGTATACAGTATCTTTCATATCACTATCAGATACATTCTTGCCATCTACTTCATATGTAATACTAACTCCACCTGCAAGGTCTAATCCAAGTTCGATATTGCTTGCTCGACCGATCTTCTTCTTTGTAATTCCCTTGGTTGTGATAAATGCTCCAAATACACACAAAGCGATCAGTAAAATAAGCCCTGCAATATACTTGCCACTGCTATTACGCTTCTTCATTCTCCGTCTCCCCTTCTAATGCCAATGCTGCCTTTACCATTAATGCACATTCTACCCTCTTGCGCTCTAATTTACATCCGATCTCATAAGTTCCATCGATCGTACCGTTAAAGTTATAAGAGTTTGCACTGCATCCACCACTGCAATAGAATCTTGCAAAACATTTTTTACATTCTTCTTTGGAGTATACATTACATGCCTTGAATTCTTTGACGATCTCATCTTTCTTGACTCCTTCGTAAACATTACCCATTAAGAAGTCTTCTTCTCCTACAAACTGATGGCATGGATATAAATCTCCCCATGGAGTCACTGCAAGATATTCTGTTCCTGAACCACATCCGGATAAACGTTTTGCAACACATGGCCCTCCTGTTAAGTCGATCATAAAGTGGAAGAAGGTAAATCCTTTTCCTTCCTTCTCTCTTTTGATCATCTCTTTTGCAAGAAGATCATATTCATCCATCAGAATTGGAAGATCCTCTTCTGTGATCGCATAATCTGCTGTATCCTGTGCCACAACAGGTTCTACAGAAATCTGTTCGAATCCTGCATCTGCTAAATGCATAACGTCTTTTGAGAAATCTAAATTATGATGTGTAAAAGTTCCTCTTACATAATATTTCTGCTGGTTTCTGCTATCTGCAAATTTCTTGAATTTGTCGATAATAAAATCATAGCTTCCTTTTCCATTACGGAATGGTCTCATGTAATCGTGAACTTCTTTTCTTCCATCCACACTTAATACAACGTTATCCATCTCTTTATTGGCAAATTCCATGATATCATCGTTTAGTAATACACCATTTGTTGTCAATGTAAAACGGAACTTCTTATCATGTGTTTCTTCCAAAGAACGTCCATATGCAACGATCTCTTTCACTACATCAAAGTTCATCAAAGGCTCTCCACCAAAGAAATCAACTTCCAGATTTCTACGGTTTCCTGAATTCTCTACAAGAAAATCTAATGCTTTCTTACCGACTTCAGCACTCATTAATGCACGTCTTCCCTTGTATTCTCCTTCTTCTGCGAAACAGTATCGGCAGGCAAGGTTACAATCATGTGCAATATGAAGACAGAGTGCCTTTACAACTGTTGGTCTATCTTTGAATCCACAAATGTATTCTTCATAACAGTCTTCTGTAAATAATACACCTGCATCTTTTAATTCTGTAACTTCTCCATAAGATTCTTTGACATCTTTCTCATCCCAGGATGATAATTCTTTGATGATCTCTTCTAATGTATGATCCTCATATAAAGCAATCACCTCATATGTCAGGTCATCAACCACATGGACAGATCCACTTGCTACATCAAGGACCATGTTATATCCATTATTTTTATACTGGTGAACCATTGTTTCTTTCTCCCTTTATCTGTTATTTTCTTTCATCGAAAAAATGAGGCGGCCCACAAGGAACGCCTCAAGCACAAAGTCTTTGTTCGATTTGACTATTTGCTGTGTTCGCAGGTCTGGTTACCTACTGTACAAGATGTTTTACATGCTGACTGGCAAGATGTCTGGCATTCACCACATCCACCTTTTTTCACTGTGTTCTGTAATGTTTTATTTGTCAGAGTTTTAATATGTTTCATCTTATCGTCCTCCTGATTCTCATAAAATAACTTGCTATATTGTATCATATTCATTTTCAAATAGCAAGCATTCCACCTAAAGTTCCTCCTGCAATACATAAGAAACATGCTGTGATCCTTTCTGTGGAAAACAGAACGATATTTTTTTGAAAAATCCACGAGATCAAAGTCAAGATCATAAAGTATAACATTCCTGCTGCAAATCCCCATAAAAACTTCTTTTTTCCGATCTTACTTCCGATCAGCATGCCAGCAAAAACAGATGCAAGAATATATGTAAGTGTGACCCCAAGATTCGCGATCTTCATTCCTGCATTGCTTTGATAGATGATAAATGCAAGAAGACACAATAAAATTCCTGTGGCAATGTAGGCAAATACCAGACTTTGTATCATATAGAGTCCCTTTTTCCCCATGTCCATAACAATTGCTCCTTTTTCTATTTAATCTATGAATGGTATTTTGAATCTATACCTTTTTGTGATAAACTGACATTAAAAATACGAAAGGAGTTTTCCTATGATCGATCTTCATATACATTCTACTTGTTCCGATGGAACTTTTACGCCAAAACAGATTGTTCAAAAAGTGATAGCAAAAGGATTATATGGATTTTCTCTGACAGATCATGATACTGTCGATGGAATTCCGGAAATTCTTGCTATGGATCTTCCAGATGATCTGAAATTCATTCCTGGAATCGAAATTTCATGTGATGCACTTCATCGTGAGATTCATGTATTAGGATACGGAATCAACTATAAGGATCAGCAGTTAAATCATACTCTCAACATGCTCCGTGACAAACGGTTTCAGAGAAATCTTGATATGATCGAACTCTTTCAAAAAGACGGTTATCCGATCACGCTTGAAAAACTGCAAAATGGTGATCCTCATACTGTGATCACACGAGCTCACTTTGCAAGAACTTTGATCTCAGAAGGCATTTGTTCTTCCATGGATCAGGCTTTTTCCAAATATCTTGGTGAAAAGTGTAAATATTATGTTCCAAAACCATTTTTTGATCCAAAAGATTGCTTAAGATTAATCCTTGATGCTGGCGGAATTCCGGTTCTTGCACATCCATTTTTATATAAATTCTCAAATGAAGATACCAAACATCTCATTCATGATCTGAAAGAAGAAGGGCTCGCAGGAATCGAAGTTTATCATTCTTCCCATCATATCGGCCAGATCACAAAACTTCGCCAATGGCAGAAAGAATATGATCTTCTTGCAACTGGAGGATCAGACTTCCATGGAACGAATAAACCAGATATCGAAATCGGAACCGGACGCGGACCGTTATTTGTCCCAGATCATTTGATTGATGATCTGATGAATTAATATTAAGAAACAAAAAAAGAATCTGAAATACAGATACTATTCTCTGTCTCAGATTCTTTTCTTTTGATCAAATATTCATCTTATTCTTCAGATGATGATGCATTCGCTTTTTCCATTGCCTGGATTGCTGATTTCTCCATTGGGATACGGCAATGTTTGTCGTTACCAAATTCAACAATGATCGTTGTTTCATCAACTTTATCTACAACAACTCCGTAAAATCCGCTTGTTGTCAACACGCTGTCTCCAACTTCCAGAGTTTCCATCATCTGTTTTAATTCTTCTTCTTTTTTCTTCTGTGGTCTGATCGTTAAAAAGTACATTAATCCAAAACAAACAACCAACATTAGAATTGTCATTGTAACCTGATCCATTTTCTTCCTCCATCTTTCTAATAAGATTACTGGTTCATCATGCCATCGATCTTACGTTTCTTGTATTCCTTATAATTGCCTTCTTCGATTGCCTGACGAATCTCACTCATCATTGTATTATAAAAATACAAGTTATGCAAGACACATAATCTCATTCCTAGCATTTCTTTTGCTTTTAAAAGATGTCGAATATAGGCTCTGCTGTAACTTCTACAGGCTGGGCACTGGCATCCTTCTTCGATCGGGCGATGGTCCAGTTCGTATTTTTTATTGAACATATTAAGTTTTCCCTGATTCGTATATACATGTCCATGACGGCCATTTCTTGTTGGATATACACAATCAAAGAAATCAACTCCACGGTCAACTGCTTCTAAAATATTCACCGGTGTTCCAACCCCCATCAGGTAAGTTGGTTTATCTTCTGGCAGATATGGCACTGTCTTTTCAAGGATATTGTACATCTCTTCATGTGTTTCTCCAACCGCAAGTCCACCTAATGCATATCCATCTAGATCCATCTTGGAAATCTCTTTGGCGTGTTCGATTCGGATATCTTCAAATGTTCCACCCTGATTGATCCCAAATAACATCTGATGTGGATTGACTGTATCTTCCAGAGAATTTAAGCGGTCCATCTCTTTTTTGCATCGTCTCAACCATCTTGTTGTACGATCAACAGAATTCTGCATATATTCTCTTGTTGCAGGATGTGGCGGACATTCGTCAAATGCCATCGCGATCGTTGATCCTAAGTTTGACTGGATCTGCATACTTTCTTCTGGTCCCATGAAAATCTTTCTTCCATCAATATGAGAAGCAAAAGAAACGCCTTCTTCTTTGATCTTACGAAGCTTCGCCAATGAAAACACCTGAAATCCGCCAGAATCTGTAAGGATTGGGCGGTCCCAGTGCATAAACTTATGCAGCCCTCCAAATTCCTTGATCAGCTTATCTCCTGTTCTTACATGCAGATGATATGTATTAGATAACTCCACCTGTGTTCCAATATCTTTGAGATCATCTGTACTGACTGCACCTTTGATCGCTGCCACAGTCCCGACATTCATAAATACCGGTGTTTCGATCACACCATGGACCGTTGTTAAACGGCCTCTTTTTGCTCTTCCGTCTTTTTTGATTAATTCATACATTCTTATTCACCATAAATTTTCTTAATATTATCCATTGTTGCACCAAGATTCTTTAAAACTCCATCAAGAATCGTAACAGCTGCCATTGATTCTACCACAACTACAGCTCTTGGCACGATCATTGGATCATGACGGCCATGAATTTCAATCTCTACATTATCAAGATCACGATTGACTGTCTTCTGTGTCTGTGCGATCGATGGTGTCGGTTTGATAGCTGCACGGAATACGATCGCACTTCCATCACTCATTCCTCCAAGAACTCCTCCAGAATGATTTGTCTCTTTTTCTACCTTCCCATCAACACAGATAAAATCATCATTATTCTCTGACCCTCGCAGGTTGGCAGCCTCAAATCCATCTCCGATCTCGAAGCCTTTTACTGATCCAATGGACATAATGGCTTTCGAAAGTTCTGCATCCAGTTTATCAAAAACGGTTTCCCCGATTCCAACTGGCATTCCTTTGATCTGACATTCAATGATACCACCAATGGAATCCATCTCTTTGATCATCTGGTCTGCTTTCTCCTGTACAAGTTTTGCTGCCTCTTTATCTGGCATGTTAAATGGATTGTTATTCATCTCCGCAAAGTCAAAATGATCCTTAGATACTTCAATTCCGGCGATCGCTTTTGCATAAGCTTTGATCTCAATTCCCAGTTCTTTCAAAACTTTCGCTGCTACAGCTCCTGCTGCTACACGTCCGATCGTCTCTCGTCCAGAAGATCTGCCGCCACCGCGGTAATCTCTGAATCCATATTTCATGTCAAATGTAAAATCTGCATGTCCTGGACGGTAAATATCTTTGATATTGCTGTAATCTTTAGACCTCTGATCCTTGTTATATACAACCATGGAGATTGGAGTCCCTGTTGTTCTTCCTTCGAAGATACCAGAAAGAATCTCAACCTGATCTCCTTCTTTTCTCTGTGTTGTATACTTTGACTGCCCTGGTTTTCTGCGGTCCAGATATTTCTGAACATCTTCTCTCTCAAGAGGTAATCCAGCCGGACATCCATCTACCACGACACCTACGCCTGCACCATGAGTTTCCCCCCATGTTGTAATTCGAAAATTTGTGCCAAAACCTGATCCTGCCATATATGTTCCTTCCTATAATTTGATATTTGCAAGTAAGTCACCAAGACTTGTTCCAGCTGCATCTTCTGTGTATTCCACTCCAGTTTCTTCTGCTTTCTTAGCTGCTTCTTTATCATCTTCTAATGCTTTGATACTTAAACTTACTTTTCCATTTGCGACTTTAATGATCTTAACTGTAACAGCATCTCCTTCTTTCACAACTTCTTCTGGAGATTTTACTCTCTTCTGGCTTAACTGTGAAATATGAACTAATCCACTGATTCCATCACCGATATCAACAAATGCTCCATATGGCATAATATTTTCAACTGTACCTTCTACAACTGTACCAACTTTTAATTCATTGATCTTATTCTCGCGTTCTTTTCTTTCTTTTTCCTTCTCAACAGCTTTTGCAGATAAAACAAGTCTCTGTTCTTCTGGTTCTACTGTGATGATCTTTGCTTCCACATCTTTCTGTAACCATACGTTCAGATCTTCTACATATTTTGTTGATAATAAAGATGCTGGAATAAATCCACGGATTCCTTCGACATAAACGATAACTCCACCATTTACAACACCGCCAACTGTCAATGCCAGAACATCCCCATCTTCTTTCATCTGCTCTAAACGGTTCCATACTGCGTCTTCATTTGTTGATGCTTTATTTAAAGATTCTTCTAACTGTGCTTCGAAATCTTCTCTTGTTTCTTTTACTTCTTCTGCCATAATATCCATTCCTCCATTTGATTGAACTATATACGTAACCTTTATTATAACATAGAATGAAAAAGATTCAAGAATGCCTAGATTTCCTATAACTACAAAACATTTTTACAGATACGAAAATGCTTGTTCCTATGAGAAATAAAAGCCATAAATTGGGATGTTTTTGGTTTTTTTCATCTTTTTTTGATGGTATTTTATCTTGTTTTACCACAATTTGTTTCACTGCTTTTGGAAGGACTTTTGTGATCTTAAATGTGATCCTTTGATCAGTTTTATTTCCTGCCTGATCCACTGCTTTCAGATGAAGAACATGCTTTCCAGGAGCCAATTCTTTCCATGTAATCTTATGATGTTCCAGTTTTTGTTCTTTTCCATCCAAAATAATCTTCTCCCACTGATCTGTTTTATTTTCCAGAAGAATGCTGATCTGTTTTCCATATTCACATTCAGATTTCTGATCAAGCCCTTCTATTTTGATCACCGGTTTTTGTGTGTCATAAAAAAACTGTATTTCTTCACTTGTTTTTTCATTTCCGGCACTGTCTTTTACATGCAGACTGACACTGCATTTCCCATTTTCTGTGATAGGATCTTTTATATAAACTTTATCTTCTTTCCATTGATATTCCTTTTTTTGCCCATTCACAAGAAATGCCATTACCTGCACTGGTTCCAGACTTTCAATGCGAAATCCTGGCTTCAGATTTTTTGTTGATATCTGTTTTTCCTTTAAATTCTCCTGCAGAAAATGAATCTGTATGCCTTTTTGATTGACAGTAAATTTTCTGCTGCACCTATTTTGATTTCCTGCAAGATCTTCAGTTTTCACATCAATGGTATAATATCCATCCTTTTTGATCATAACGGAATTCATCTTCTTTCCGTTAAGATAAATATATGTCTTATCTGGATTCAGATTTTGATCTTTCACATCTACTTGAATTTTTACAGGCTTTGAATATGATCTTCCATTGTCAATTCCTTGAATTTTAATCCTTGGTTTTTGTGTATCAATGATAAACGACTTTTCCTGTATGATCATCTTATTTCCTGCCAGATCTTCTGCCTGAACAGACAATGTCTGTTTTCCGTCCTTTAAAAATATAACTTCTGTTTCATAATGATCACCTTCCAACTTCCATGGCTTTACCTGTTTCCCCGATGTTCTTAAGATCATATTTCCCTTTTTCAGATTTTCATCCTTAACTATGATCTGAGCTTTCTGGTATTTTAAAATTTCTGATCTTGGATTTTGATAGCGAACAAAAATCTCTGGATTATCTGTATCCACAAAACAAGTCGTTTGGTAGAGTTGTTCTGATCGATTTCCAGATTCATCTTTCGTATAGATGTCAAGCTGATATCTTCCATCCTTCCTGATCCTAGGAATCTGATCGATTCCTGTCAGTATCTCTTTTGTCTTCAAATCTGTAAGCTGCGCATAAAGATGCACCTGTGGTCCTTCTTTTTCCTTCAGATCATATGAGAAAACAGGAATTTTCGAATACCATCCACCAATAGGTTCCTGATCACATTGGATCTTTGTAAGTTCTGGTTTTTGTTTCCATACTCTCACTGGAATCTGACTGATCACTCCTTCTCTTCCAGCCTTCGAAACTGCCCTGATACAAACAAGATCATCAAAATCTTTGCTGATCTCTAACTTGTTATTTTTCATCTGCTTCCATTCATCTTGTCCTATTTTATATTCATAAAATTGAATATCAGAAACTGCTTTGGCTCCATAAGCTTCCAATACCACATTCTTTTTGCTCCATGCTCCTGGAGTATACGCTCCCGCTGTGATCTTGGCTGTTGTTGGATTATTTAATTCGACCATAACCTGCCTTATTTCTTCATATCCATTTTTATGAACAATATGAACCTTATAAATCCCTTCTTCCTGAAAACTGATCTGTGTACTTTGTTCGTAATCCCAGATCGGATTTATTTTCTGTTGATTCACGAAAATTGTAACATCCTTTGGTGCTGTCCCATTTTTTAGAAATATTTCCATCACTGTACTGCTTCGAAATGCAGGATCATTCCCTTCTCCTTCCAGAGTAATGTCCCAAGGGATTTCCCAATCTCCCTTCGTATCGACCGGTAAAACCATAAAAAGAAGAAATACTGTGATTCCCATGATGATATATATCTTATATTTTCTGATCATAACCCAAGTTTCCTCCTCAATTCCTCTGCTCTTTTGCTTGTCATTCCTGTCTGTTTTCTACCTTCCCTATAGACCCTTTGTGCCTGTGTCATTTTATTGTTCCTGCATAAATAAATACTATACTCCACATAGGCATCCATAACTTTTGGATATTTCTTTAGAAATCGTTCAAACTCCCTGCTGATATCTGGCTGTTTTGATTCCAGATAAACAAGCTTTCTTTCATACAATTTCCATGCAGGATCTCCTTTAAGATTTTCTTTGAAAACCCGGTCTGTTTCCTCTAAAAACTTTCTATCATCTCCTTTTTCTGCTTCTCTTTCATATAAATTGATCCGGTCTGCTTCCACTAATTTCTGATATTCTTCCTTTTGTGGATATTTTTGTATCTGTTCTAACATTTTTTCTGCTTCTTTCCATACATTCTCTGACAGTTTTGCTGTATTTACTGTATAAAAATGAAGATAAAAATATGCCGACCAGAAATCATGCACATCGGTCTGACAATCCTGTACGATCTTCATAAGTTTTTCCGCACTTATATCATTTCTCCTGCCATCTAAAACATCTAAAAGCACCAAATACGATGACACATTCTTTTTCATCCCTCTACATCTTTCAAGATACACTCGTGCCAATTGTGTATTCTTTTGTATCTGATCCGTTCCATAAAAATAAGCCATTGCCTTTTTTATCTCTCTTTGAGACTTTTTCTGTACAATGACTTCTTTCTCTCTTTGCTCTTCCCTCTGTATCTGATTCCAGAGATTCTGGATACAAAAAACAGCAATCACCACCATGAACCCTTTCTTCATACGACAGATTCTCAATATTCTCTCAAAATCTGCCTGAATCTGCCTTATGTTGTGATATCTTTTTGCATCGTCATCGATCAGACATTTTTCTATGATCTTTTGGACAGCATCTGTTGCTTTCAATAAAGATTCCATTGTTTTTCCTAAACTATATATATCAAAATAAATGTCTGCTCTTTCTTCTGTCTTTGCCTGTTTTTTGGATGCATAGTTTTTGGTTCCATATCCACTTAATTTTTCTCCCGCAAACAATGCCGCTCCAAAATCGATCAAGTATATATTTCCAGATCGATCAAGCATGATATTTTCTGGTTTCAGATCCATATGAATGATTCCTTGTTCATGAATCTTATTCAGCACTTTGCAGATTTTGATCATCCACAATAAACTTTTCTTTTTATAAAGTTTTCCACAGACTCTGCCATATCGTTTTAACGAATTTCCAAGAATATATTCCATCACCAGAAAAAGTTCCTTTTCCTTTCCTGCAAAAAATAATTCCGGCACACCTTTGGTATGTTTTAATTTTTGCAAGATCACCCTCTCCCTGTCCCACTGTTTTTGATCCTTCACGATCTTCACAGCAACCTCTTTTCCGGTCTTTTGATCCAGTGCAAGAAAAACTTTACCCATTCCGCCTTCTCCAAGTATTTTTCGGACTTGATAACGTTGGTGATAAATCTTTCCTATTTCTTGTTCGGAACTTTGACGATCACACAGGACAGATTGTCTAATTCTCCTCTTCTTTTTACTTTCTGAAAACATTTCTGCACCCATTCTTTGATCTGTTCTTTTGATGCCTCTACCTGATAGATTTCTTCTTCCTCAAGCAGCCCATAAAAGCCATCAGTACATAATAAAAACTCCATTCCTGGATTTAATCTGCCTTTGTAACAATCAATCCGGATATCTTTTGTCACACCTACACACTGGATCAAAATATGTCTTCTCGGATCTTTTTTTGCCTGTTCTTTTGTGAGATGTCCAGCACGCAGTTCTAACTCTGCCAGAGTGTGATCTGTCGTTACAAATTTACGGTCCCTGTCAAACCAGTAAGTTCTCGAATCACCGACATTTAAGACAAAAAATTCATGTTCTTCAACAAACAATAAGGTTAATGTGCTTCCCATGGATTTTGTTTCTTCCATCCGACGACTCATTAACAAAAGATTCTGATTGATCCTGCGGATCAGATCAATCAGATTCTGCTCGATCATATCAATTCCCATAGTTTCTAATCCATCAAACAACGTTTCGTCAAACCATTGTTTTAATACTTCCACGATATAATGACTGGCAATCTCTCCTTTTTTCAAACCTCCCATGCCGTCACAGACGACTGCGAGCAGATAAAGCTTTCCGTTCTTTTCCTTCTGACGCAACAGATAAGCATCCTGATTGGATGGTCTCCCATTCCCAATATCTGTCATTCCAATTGTATCTATCATAAATTCCTCCTAAATGAAAAAAAGCTCATAAAGATAAATCTTTACAAGCTTCTTTCAATGTTTTGTTGTATTTGTTAATAGTTTATTCCTCGATATCTTCGATATCTTCTTCCGCCGCTTCGTCGTCTCCTCCGTCAATCTCCTGCTTCAGGATTTCGATATCTCCACGAAGCTTCTCGATCAGATTAAACAGGTCAATATACTCTGCCTGTGGGTAATCCATATGTTCTTCAAAATACTTCTCTCCCACCTGACGGTACAGATCATTTAAATCTCTCTTGGCGACTCTTAGATCATTGTGTCTTTTTGCGGAATCTGCGACTTCTTTAGCTTTCTGCGCCGCTGCTTTCCCTGTGGTCTGAATCGTTTCTTCCAGACGTCCGAAAAAATCTTTTGCCATATACGTCACTCCCAACATTTTTCTTTCATTGTACCTTATCCTCAGTATTTCGTAAAGGCTTTGTCCCTAGAATTACTAGTGTTTTTTCTTCTTTTTCCAATATATAAAACTTCCACCTAAAGATGCTGCCAACAATGCAAAAATCCATTTCTCATCGAAGGAATCTCCTGTTTTTGGTGTGCTCGCTGCATCCCTTGTTCCTGGTGATCTTTTATATTCAGAAGTATTGGATCGATCTGCTTTATTTCCCGTTGTCACTGTTGATTTCGATTCTTTTTTGATCTTCACTAAACGTACTGCACTAACTGGTTTGACAAAATCTGCTTTTCCTGTCGCTGTATTTTTTAATGTCTTTCCAGAAAGTGATGCTTCTTTTAGTTTTACCTGATACGATACTTTTATGGATTCATCATAAGATAAATTCTTTCCTGTCTCAATGACATACTTATTTTCTCCTGCAGTGATCGTGCACTGTCTGGTAATATCTGACCCATCTGGTGCATAAATCTTAATGCTGTTCTTGATCACCTTAGCTCCATTTCTTGAAAGCTGATCTTCGATCACAATATTTTTTGCGATCGCATCTTTGATCGTCTGCATAACAACCAGCTGATACTCGCAGATATCACCAACTTTATATGTTGTTTTATCAACCTTCTTGGTGATCATCAATGCTGGCTGTACAGCTTCCATTACTACCACTTGATCATCTCTGACTTTATCCGCATCATCACTATAGCTTTCCGCAATGTTTTTGATATCTCCTGTGATCATCTTCTTAAATGCTGTCTGATATATTACCAGAAGTTCATCTTTGTCACTGACATCTTTTCCTGTGATGATCTTAAATTTTCTAAGATTCTCATCTATTATGATCTCACATTGCTTGGTGATATCTTCCCCATTGTATTTTACACGGATCTGTGAAATCTCCATTCCTTCTTGTTCAAAATGATCTTCTACGACTACCTGATGTGCTGTCATATTCTCATTTCTCTGTGTTACACGGATCTTGTATTCTCCGCTTTGTCCTTCTTTGTAAGACTTATGCGCAGTACTTTTTTCAATCTTTAACACAGGTGGTTTTACAACGACTGTATTTTCATCCTGATCATCTTCTGTATTATCACTTCCTGCAACTGCTGTATTCTTCACGGCTCCTTCAATCCTCTTTTCAAATACAACCTGATAAGCTACCGTCATCACATCATTTTCACCAAGATCTTTTCCTGTTTCAATCGTAAACCGATGGTCTTTCGCATCAATCTTGCAATCCGATGTAATATCTTTTTCATTAAGTTTTACTTCGATCTTCTGAACCTTCATACCTTCTTTTTCGAACTCATCCACGACTTTTACATTCTGTGCTGTCATGCCTTCTTTTCCTTGTGTGATATGAAGTTTATAATATCCAGTTTCTCCTACTGCATAAACCTTTTTATCCGATTGTTTTGTGATTTGCAGTTTTGGTGCTTTCACCTTGATCGTCTCATCTGCCATCCCGCTTCCTGACGGAATCTCTTTATCTTCCCGGATCAGATCTCCATTGCTGTTTTTTGTCGCAGCAACGTGCATAATATTCTTTACTTCCTGTCCTTCGAGTCCATCTTCTTCAATCACTGCCTGATAAGTGATCTCTATCTTATCCGTCATGCGAAGATTTTCATAAGATCCTGTTTTCTTTCCTTCTTCCGAACCCATTGCTGGAATCGTACCATTTTTCAGTGCAAGTGGTGTTATGATCTCATAACTTCTTCCACTTGGATCAAATGTGATCTTACACTCAGATGCAATGTTTTTCCCACCAGATATAACCGCTACGGTTCCTGGTATGATCTTGATCCCTTCTGCCTGAAGTTCATCCTGAATCTCCAAATTTCTCATAAAAGTTCCCGGATTTGGATTGGTGATCACTGCCTGATAAGTTACATGATCTCCTTTTTTATAAAGCTGTACTGGAGCTGATTTTATCACATTATTTTTTGGCGAGTTGATATACACCTGCCTTGATGCCCTTGTTTCTGGAATTCCTGCTGCCCATGCAGATGCAGTATTATCGATCACTTTTCCATTTGTAAGGACTCCACTTTTTACTGTATATGTAATCTCGATCGTCTGTCCATATGGAAGGGCATAATCACCTTTTGACTTCAAAATAAATCCATTATTTTCTGTCTGTAATATGTAATCCTTCTTATCAAGACCATTGATTTTTATATCCTGTAACTTCATATCCATCACACTTGCAAAGGATGTATCCTGAATCGTAAAATAAGCTGTCTTTGCTTTTTCGTTTTGATTTTTCACTGTTACCTTATAGGTGATCTCATCTTTTGCCTGATATTCATATTGTTTTGTCTCTTTCCTGATCAAAAGACCCGGCGTATCTACATTTTCTTTTGGCAGCTCGATATCTACACGAACCTCATTGGTCATTTCTATCTTATCATTAATGATCGTTTTCGCTGTATTTTTTTCTGTGATCATCGTTTCCTTTGTATTATAATGCCCATGTTCTTTCCATATCTTACGCAATTGATCTAACTGTTCTTTGGATGCATTCTCCGGAATATTCATCTTTACTTTGATCTTTAATTTATAAACAGATTTTTTATAAAATTCGGCATCTTTCGGATTCTTAAGTTCTGCTCTTACAAGATTGCCGTTTTGTGAAATATCAAACTGACTGCTTACATCCTCATCATCTCCGTAAACCTTGATATCCAGAATCTTTAAACAGGATTCGATCTGATCTTCAAATGCAAACTTATCAAAATAATGTGCCTTTGGAATTTCTCCCGCAATTACCTGACTGACTTCATAATCCCAAGATTTTGCCAGATCTTGCACTCTTAGATGTTCCGTCTTGGTCCCATCTTCTCCGATCACCTCTTTGGTTGGGTCAACTGGGTCAAAGCGGATCATATTCTGTCCATATCCTACATATTGCTCCTCTTTTGTTGGTGCTTTTTCAAGACTCCTTCCGAATGTATATTCAAAAGAATCTGATGCAAATGTAAATCCTACACAAGTAAAATCTTCACTACTGTAATTATCTGGAAAATCCGCATAATAAATACTAGTTTCCCCTGATCTTTTACAACTTAATTTTGTATTCTTTGATACATATTCTCCGTGAATCTTGTTTGCTTTGATCCCGATATACTGATATGTATCAATATCCTTTAACGTCATATTACTTTTGATCGTTACTGGTGTATTCGTTCCTGCTTTATAAAAATCACTTTTTAATGTCATCTCTTCGATTCCAACATAAGCACATCCATTGATGCCGCTTCCAATCGCCACATAACCGTCTTGATTCTTATACTTTTCGATTCCAGTAACCGTCATGACCAAATCTAATTTTTCCCAATGGCCATTACTTCCATCGGCTTTGCATTGATAGATCTCCATATTTGTTTTTCGGATCTTAATATTCCCTGCGGTATTTTGTGAAGTCTGAAACCATGTATACTTTTTAAGGAAATCCGGCATCTCGATCTCTGGTAATTTTGCTGCTTTCTTTCCTGCTTCTATGATCGTCTTCGTCTGATCTGTTGCATGCATCTTAAAACCGTAGGATGCATCCACTGAAAGTGCTTTTTCATCGTCAAATGATGAGAAAATATGTTTCTCATCTGCCCAACTGCTTGTGATCTTCCCCGCATTCTCAGTATTTAACTGTGCTTTCACCTTTCGCTGTCCAAACACAGATAAGATTACGGATGCCGTAAAAACTCCGATCATCCCAAGGCACATGAACCATTGTCTCTTTTTCTTCATAATGTACTCTCCTCCTTGTCATATCTTTATATTTCCCTCATTCTCCAACAGACAAAATGTCTCATAGCCTCCCGGCTCCCCTCATTCTTATGACAGGCTGCACTCACCTCCATGACCATGCAGAAGTCTCATTATCATATCCTTGTTCGCTCCCTGTGCTCTTCGTGGTATCATAAAAGAACCTCCATCCTATTGTTCATGGCATAAATTTCATTGCCCGCAGATCATGGCGGAATATGTCCTCCCGGACTGTGCCGGAAAATGGTCTTATTCAATTGTCAGCTTCCCTTGGATTCATCATCATTCGATCATCATATGTCGTGAATGGATTTGTCAGATCTGATCGATCTCATCTTAGATTTATTTTGTTGATATGTTTTTAGAATTATCTGATATTGTATTCTCTTCCATTTATTCCCTATCTTGGTTTATCATAACATTTTTGCATAAAAAAAGCAACCCATTTTCTTCCATGGGTTGCTTTTTTATGATTCATTAGATTCCAAGAATCTTCTTCACTTCGTCTTCCATTGCTGCTGTCTCACATACCGTATCATGAAGAACTGGTGCAGTTCTGATCTCTTCGATCGCTTTTGGAATTGCTGTCTTAGATACTTTGTTAAGTTCATCAACTAATTCAAAGTCATCTTCTGCATCGTATGCTGGATCGATCGCATCCATAACACTTCTTGTGAATTTGTATGGACTTGCTGTAGAAGCGATCACTGTTGGAGTTTTGTCATCTCCTGTCGCTGCTTTGTATTTGTCATATGCAACTGCTGCGACTGCTGTATGTGTATCCATCACATATCCTTCTTTGTCATAGACTTCTTTGATCTTCACTGCTGTTTCTTCTTCACTTCCGAAAGCTCCAAAGAACTCAGATAATTCTGCTTTCATGGCATCTGTGATCACATATTCACCGTCTTTTGTCAATGCTGCCATAAATTTGGCACACTGTTTTGCATCATTTCCTGCAATTCTATAGATCATACGCTCTAAGTTACTTGAGATCAGAATATCCATAGATGGAGATGTTGTAACATAGAATTCTCTGTTACGATCGTATTTTCCTGTCTCAAAGAAATCAAATAATACTTTATTCTTATTAGATGCGCAGACAAATTTGCCGATTGGAATACCCATCTGTTTTGCATAATAAGAAGCTAAAATATTACCAAAGTTTCCTGTTGGAACGACTACATTCATAGGTTCTCCGGCCTTTAATGCACCCTGTTTTAATAAATCAGCATAAGCCTTTACATAATATACAACCTGTGGCACTAAACGTCCGATGTTGATTGAGTTTGCAGATGAGAACTGGAATCCGTTGTCATTCATCACTTTCGCTAACTCTTTGTTAGAGAACATCTTCTTAACACCTGTCTGAGCATCATCAAAGTTTCCTTTGATTCCGATCACGTATGTATTGTCACCCTTCTGTGTTACCATCTGTTTTTCCTGAATTGGGCTGACTCCAGACTTTGGATAGAATACGATGATCTTTGTTCCCGGTACATCTGCAAATCCTGCTAAAGCCGCTTTTCCTGTGTCTCCGGATGTTGCTGTTAAGATCACGATCTCATTCTTTACATTATTCTTTCTTGCTGATGTTACAAGTAAATGTGGCAGAATAGATAATGCCATATCTTTAAATGCGATGGTTGCTCCATGGAATAATTCCAGATAATATGCTCCATCTACTTTCTTTGTCACTGCGATCTCTTCTGTATCGAATTTGCTGTCATATGCATTATTAATGCATGTCTTTAATTCTTCTTCTGTAAAATCTGTAAGGAATTCTTTCATGACTGCATAAGCAATTTCCTGATAGGACATCTGTGTCAGATCTTCCAACGATACATTTAATTTTGGAATGCTGTCTGGTACAAATAATCCTCCATCGCTTGTTAATCCTTTTAAAATAGCTTCAGAGGCGGTTGCTGTTTCTTCACTATTTCTTGTACTGTGGTATACTAAATTCATATTTCCCTACCTTTTCTTCTATTAAATATACGTGTTTCTGTTGGTTTTTGATTATATCATATGTTGTTCCTGTCTACAACTGATTTTCATGAACTATATCTTATACAATTACAAATGTCAGCATGAGACGGACACCACTGATCAATGCTTTTTCATCAAAATCAAACTTTCCATGATGGTTTGCAGGGTGGTCGCCGCCACCGATAAATGCAAAACATCCATCCATTTCTTCCAGATAATTTGCAAAATCTTCTCCTAACATCATTGCTTCAACATGGGTAAACTCTGACGGATCAAAGACTTCCCCTGCTTTCTCCATGACATCTTCTACAACACCCGGATCATTGATCAGTGCCCCATGGCTTGATTGTTGAAAATCAACCGAAACATCTACTCCATACATCTGTTCATGGGCTTTCGCGATCTCTTTGACTCTGTGCTCGATCATCTCCTGAGCTTGTCTGGAAAATGTTCTTGCAGTCCCTTCGATCTTTGCTTCCCCTGCGATCACATTTCTCGCTGTCCCAGCTTCGACCTTTCCGATCGTTAAAACTGCTGGATCTAATGGATTTAAATTCCTGCTGATGATGCTCTGAAAATTCATAACCATGGAAGATACTGCCACTGCAGTATCAATCCCTTCATGTGGTTTCCCTGCATGTCCTGATCTTCCGTATAAATGAACTGCCAGCCAGTTTGTCGCTGCCATTCTTGGGCCTGCTTCCAGTGAAATCTTGCCAGACGGTATACCGTTAAAAATATGGATTCCATAAATGCGTTTCACACTGTCCAAAACTCCTGTCTTCAACATGAATCTGGCTCCTTCTGCGGTTTCTTCCGCAGGCTGAAATACAAGATATACTCTGCGGTCAAGTTCTGATTCATGTTTCTTCAATATCTTTGCTGTTGCAAGTAAGATTGCTGTGTGTCCATCATGTCCACATGCATGCATACATCCGTGATTCAAAGATGCAAAATCAAGTCCTGTCTCTTCCTGTACTTCCAATGCGTCCATGTCTGCCCTTAATGCAATCGTTTCTTTCTTGCCATTGCCAACAACTGCAATGATTCCTGATGGATCAAAAATCTTATAAGAAATCTCCCATTCTTCCAGATGTTCTCTGATATATTCCATCGTCATCGTTTCATGAAATGCTATCTCAGGACAACGGTGCAGTGCTCTTCGAAATTCGACCACTTCTTCCTGTATCGCATATGCTTCTTCATTTATATCCATATTGATTCCTTTCTTTGTTTCCTTACCTTCCTGTGATCTTCATGATCAAAGCTACGATCACACCGATAATGATCACGGGGCCTAACACAACCATCATTGCACTAAATACATGAAATAGTAAATAAATGATAAAAATAAATATGATCACTGACAGTAGACATCCAAGTTTGAACTTTGTAGAATTCATCGTAAAAATATGTGTGTTACCACCAAACATATCTTCTGGTGTTCCTTCATCCTGTTCCTCTTCGTAATACTCTGTCTGTACATAGTCATCATCCTCACCTTTGGCATCAATGATCGATCTGGCGATCAGTCTCGGACTTCCTAATTCATTCAATACATCCTGTTCGTTCTTTCCATTTCGGATCTGCTCATTGATATAATCCTCATAGTAATTCATGTTCTCCTGAATCACTACCTGTGATACCATTCCCTCTAAGGAAGATCTTAACTCCTCCATAAATTGTCTTTTTGTCATATATCATTCTCCATCTTTATTGTAGAAAATCTCTGATTCCTTTAATACATGGCAGACACCATCTTCAATCTGGATCGTTGTCACACCACAGTTTTCCTGTCTTGGCGCATGCCAGTATTCCTTAATCTCTCTCTGATAAATATATGTAAGTAAGCTGTGAATCCATGCTCCATGAGAAAATACTGCTATATGTTGATATTTTTTCTCATTTGGCAAGATCATATCATTGAAAAAATCAGATGATCTTGCGATTACCTCTTCGTGTGTCTCACATCCTTCAATTTTTTTAAATTCTTCTGGCGCATCAAAGAATTTGAGAAATGGATCCTGTCTTTCTCTCAATTCCTTTAATGTTGCACCCTCAAACGATCCAAAACACGCTTCTTGGACCCGTTTATCTTCATATAGCGGAATATTCCTGCCTCCAAGAATGATCTCTGCTGTTTCCTTCGCACGTTTCAACGGACTGGTATATGCGATATCAAATGGAATATGTCTAAGACCTTCTCGCGTAATAAATGCCAATTCTCTTCCATATTCATTCAATTCGATGTCTGAACTTCCCTGAATCTTAAATTCCTTGTTCCAATCTGTTTCTCCATGTCTGATCAAATATAATTTCAAACCAAGCACCTCCAATTTACCAATAGCATACCTTATTTTTTAAATCGAGTCCAGTCTTTCTTCCTTGTGCAATTTTTTGTAAAAATGTGAAAAAACTATGGAATTTTTAACGAACTTTGCTATACTAAAGATATACATATAAACTAAAATTTTAGGAGAGAAAATTATGAACATTCATGTTGGAGACGAAATCGAATTAACAGAAGAAGTAGTTCCAGAAAACACTGCTGAGAAATGGGGAAGCGGAAGCCTTCCTGTTTATGCCACACCTGCCATGATCTCTTTGATCGAGCAGTCTGCAGTTAATCTACTAGCTGGAAAACTTGAAGAAGGACAGACTACTGTTGGAACAAATTTAAACATTGCGCATGTTTCCGCAACACCAGTTGGTGGAACGATCAAATGTCATTGTTCCTTAACAGAGATCGACCGCAAACGTCTGGTATTCCATGTAGAAGTAACTGATAACAAAGGACGTGTTGGAATCGGTACTCACGAAAGATTCATCGTTGCCAGTGAACCTTTTATGGAAAAAGCAGCTAAAAAATTAGAAGATTAATTTTTAACTCTGTGTACGCAAAAGGTGCCGGAATTCTTATTCCGACACCTTTTTCTTATCTTCTTATCTGCTTGTTCCCTTTAAGATTGGAGAAATCTTCTTGTAGATAAAGAATGTGATCACAACACTGCACATTCCTTTGATAAATGTAAATGGCATATTAAACCAGATCAATGCATCCCATAATGTCTTTACATTCTTGTTGATCGCCTGATATGCTCCAAGAATTGCCTGCATTGGCATGAAATTTGTGTATACTGGATATACAACAAAGTAGTTTGAAAATACACTGACTACTGACATCAGGACTGCTCCTGCTAATGCTCCGATCATTGCACTCTTCTGTGTTTTCTTTCTCTTATAAATAAGTCCTGCTGGTAATACAAAGCATACACCTAAGATAAAGTTAGATAGTTCTCCGACTCCACCTGTCTGTGTATGAAGAAGGTTGATCACATTCTTGATAAAACATACTGCAATTCCAGATACCGGTCCCATCGCATATGCTGCTAGTAATGCTGGAAGTTCGGAAAAGTCAAACTTGATAAATGGTGGTATCAACATTGGAATTGGAAATTCCAAAAACATCAGCACAGTTGCTAATGCTCCTAACATACCTGTCACTGCGATCGTTCTGATATTGAACTTCGTTCTTTTCATTGTCATTGTGTCTCCTGCCATGATAATTCTCCCTTTCTGATTTAAAATCTTAGATTTATAGGGTCTCCCTATAAATTAAAAAATCCTGTCCATTTATCTACATAAACGACAGGGCTTCTGACTTGATCACATATCTTCTATCTGCATAACATCTTAAGATATGTCATCCAATTACTTCTTTCATCCAGACTATACTGTTGGTTCAGGATTCTAACCTGATCGGCCAAACGCTCGCGGACTTGCCTCTCTTGGAGTATCACCGCCAGTCGAGAATTGATACTTTCGTATCTCACTCTGCCCTGAAGTTGGAGAATCAATCTTCTCTACTTCAATATTCAATTACCAGAAAATGAAAGTGTTTCCTGTTTATAAATTTTATTATAATAACTCCTGTCTGTTTTGTAAAGTCCCATTTCACATTTCCTTATCTTTACACAAAGATTATTATTTGTTAAAATATACACAAGCAAATTTGCTTTATTGTATGAATTGTTAAGGAGAAAACAACTATGGGAATGCACAAAATCGCTAAAATGCCTTCTCCAGAGGAACTAAAAGAAGAGATGCCTCTGAGTGAAGAAGCAAAACAAATCAAAGCTGCAAGAGACAAAGAAATCCGTGATGTATTCACAGGCGCATCTGATAAATTCTTAGTTATCATCGGGCCATGTTCTGCAGATAATGAAACTGCTGTTATGGATTATCTCGGACGTTTAGCAAGAGTTCAGAAAGATCTTGCTGATAAGTTACTGATCATCCCTCGTATTTATACAAACAAACCTCGTACAACAGGTGACGGATACAAAGGTATGGTTCATCAGCCAGACCCTGAGAAAGCACCAGATATGGCTAGTGGACTTCGTTCTGTCCGCAAACTTCATATGGAAGCATTAGAAGAATTCCATATGCCTGCTGCAGACGAAATGCTTTATCCAGGAAACTGGCCATATATGGAAGATCTTTTATCTTATGTTGCCGTTGGAGCTCGTTCTGTAGAGAACCAGCAGCATCGTTTAACAGTTAGTGGATTTGATATTCCTGCCGGAATGAAGAACCCAACTGGTGGTGACTTAACTGTTATGATGAACTCTATCACAGCTGGACAGCACCAGCATGATTTCATTGCAAATGGATATGAAGTCAAGACAGATGGTAACCCTCTGACACATGCCATCTTGCGTGGATCTGTCAACCGTCATGGAAACAATATTCCAAACTACCATTATGAAGATCTGACTCGTGTTGCTTATATGTACGAGAAATTCCAGTTAAAGAACCCTGCTGTTATCGTTGATGCAAACCACTCTAACTCTGGGAAACAATGGGATCAGCAGCCTCGTATCGTACAGGAAGTTCTTCACAGCAGAAGTTTCTTACCTGAGATCAAATCTCTTGTTAAGGGTATCATGATCGAAAGTTATATCGAAGATGGCAACCAGTCCATCGGTAACGGTGTATATGGACAGTCTATCACTGATCCTTGTCTTGGATGGGACAAATCTGCTGCTCTGCTTTACCGCATGGCAGATTATATATAGAAACATAGAAGATCCTAGATATATCACTTCCAAAGGTTCAGGATTCCTGACATGATCGACGGATTGATGAAACTTTCCAGGATGCATCCCAGTATTATAAATGTTATTTCAAACCAAATACTGAAACGAAATAAGAAGGAATGTCTCTGTTCATAGAGCATTTCTTCTTTTTTTTGGGCATAAAAGTTTCGCTTGATCAGCAGCAGCAAGGTGATCACATAACAGATAAAATGTGGAAATAAACTCATAAATACAAGAACCAGTCCTTTGATGCCCATTTGCACGATCTGCAAAGATAACATGGATCCAAAGAAAAATGCCATACAAAATGCAAAACTGTATAAAAAAATCCAAGGTTGCAAAAGATATGCCCCCAGATAAATAAATGCATATTGTTTTCCCCTTTTAAACAAAATATAAAAAAACAGACTGATACTTGCTTTATATAGATCCGTATTATTTAAAACCAGTGATCTTACGGTACCTCCATATGCGAGATAATCCTGGTATACAAAATTTGTAAATACACTCCCAAAGATTAACCCAATGATGATCCATAATCCTGAAAAGAATTTCTCTTTTTCCACAATTTTTTCCTCCTGTCATATCTTATGCAGTGCCTGTCTTTTATATTCTGTTTTCCTGATCTTGTCTTTTATTTCTCCATGTTCAGATATCCAAGAACTCCTGAAATTGTTTTTGCATCAATGATCTTTCCAGAAAAGATCATATCTTTGATCTCATCAATTGTATATTCTTCTACATCGATAAATTCATCCTCATCCAAATGCTGTTTAGACAGCTTTAGATCAGTTGCAACATAAATCGGAATCTTTTCATCACAGAAACCGATGGCTGTGATCACGGTCATTAGGTGGGTCATTTTTCCAGCAATAAAACCTGTTTCTTCTTCAATCTCTCTTGTGACACACTCCAGAGGTGTTTCCCCGGGTTCAATTCCACCTGCCGGGATTTCCAGTGTTTCCTGATCAAGGGCATTACGGTATTGTCTTACAAGTAAGATCGTTCCTTTGTCTGTAACAGGAACAACAGCTGCTGCCCCTTTATGTTTGACCAGATCCCATGTGACAACTTTGCCGCTTGGAAGTTTTACAATATCCTCATAAAATCCAACAACTTTTCCCTGATGTATCAGATGTTGTTCTAGTTTCTCGTATCCTTTCATAAAAAATCTCCTTTATTTATACTTTTGACACTCACGTTATAAATTGGAAAAAGCGATAGATTTCTCTATCGCTTCTTGTTATTTCGCATAGTCAACAACTCGTGACTCTCTGATCACATTGACCTTGATCTGTCCTGGATAATCCAGATTCTCTTCGATCTGGTTTGAGATATCTCTCGCCAGTAAGATCATATCATCGTCACTGATTTGTTCAGGAACTACCATAACTCGAATTTCTCGACCTGCCTGAATTGCAAAAGTTTTATCAACACCCTGGAAGGAGTCTGCGATCTCTTCCAACTGTTTTAATCTTGTTGTATAACTTTCCAGTGTCTCGCTTCTTGCACCTGGACGTGCTGCTGAGATTGCATCAGCTGCCTGTACCAGACATGCGATCAATGATTCTGGCTCTTCATCCCCATGATGAGATGCCACTGCATTGATGACAATTGGATTCTCCTTATACTTCTTACACAGATTCACACCAAGTTCTACGTGAGAACCTTCTACTTCGTGGTCGATGGATTTACCAATGTCATGAAGCAGACCTGCTCTCTTGGCCATTCTCACATCGACACCGATCTCTGCTGCTAAAAGTCCGGATAACTGAGCAACTTCCATGGAATGCTTTAACGCATTCTGTCCATAGCTTGTACGGAACTTCATTCTTCCAAGAAGTCTGACAAGTTCTGGATGGATTCCATGAACCCCAAGTTCTAATGTTGCTGCTTCCCCTTCTTCGCGCATCATAGTTTCGACTTCTTTTGTAGCTTTCTCAACCATCTCCTCGATGCGTGCCGGATGGATTCTTCCATCCACGATCAATTTCTCTAAAGCGATTCTTGCGATCTCGCGTCGAACCGGATTAAAGCTTGACAGTACAACAGCTTCCGGTGTATCATCGATGATCAATTCAACTCCCGTAGCGTTCTCAATGGAACGGATATTACGTCCTTCACGACCGATGATCCTTCCTTTCATCTCATCGTTTGGAAGCTGTACCAGCGAAATCGTTGTCTCTGCCACATGATCAACTGCACACTTCTGAATTGCAGTTACCACATATTCCTTGGCTTTCTTTCGGGCATCTTCTTTCGCTCTTGTCTCCATTTCTTTGACATACATTGCTGTCTCGTGTTTCACATCTTCTTTTACTGCTGATAATAATTGCTCTTTTGCCTGATCAGAGGTCAACCCAGAAATTCTTTCCAGTTCCTGTAGATGTTTTGCCTGCAGTTCCTGCAACTGAGCTTTCTCTGTATCGATGTTCTTTTCTTTGGCTGTTAATGACTGTTCTTTGCGTTCCAGCACGGTTGCTTTCTTCTCGACAGTCTCTTCCTTAGAAAGAACTCTCTGCTCATACTTCTGCAGTTCTGCCCTGCGTTCTTTTGTCTCTTTTTCGAAGTCATGTCTCGCTTTTATAGTTTCTTCTTTTACTTCCAAAGAAGCTTCACGTTTCTTCGCATCTGCTGCTTTGATTGCTTCATCTATAATCTCTCTTGCTTTATCTTCTGCATTCCCGATCGTAATTTCCATTGCCTTCTTGCTTCTTGTATTCGCTACATAGGCAGATACCGGAACTGCGATAACCAGAGTTGCGATAATGGCTATAATAATACCAACCACAGGTTTCCTCCTTATTCAATTTTTTGTGTATTCACACTCATTTAATTTTATATGTTTTTAACATAAAAGTCAAGGAAGGGATACCTCTTCTGTTCGAATTATCATTGCTGTTTTTCCTTGGATCGTAAGTCCCCCTCCAAAATCAACGGAATCTCCTGTGATCAGATCAATCCCGCATCCTGCCTGAGCATCAAAATGTGCTGTAAATTCGCCATCACCACAGTTCATTGCAAAAATGATGCGGTCTTCATTCGTTCTTCTCTGGAATACAAGAACATCTGGTGCGATCGCTAATTGTAAGTAATCACCATATTTTAAAGCTGGTGATCCAGCTCTTACTTTTGCCAATTGTGCGATATAGTTTGTTAATTCATTTTCTACTAAATCTTCTTTATGGATTCTTGGACGCAGGCTGTCATCACTTCCCTGTTCTTTCTTTCCTTCCATTCCCCATTCACTTCCATAGTAAACACCCGGAACTCCTGGCATCGCAAATTCCATTGCATAGATCAATGGTAAATGCTCTTTATCCTCTAACTGACTTGCGATTCTCTCCACATCATGGTTATCTACAAAATTATATAATGGAAGTCCTTTGTACAACGTCCATTCTTCTGGTCCAAACTGACGGTTTAGGGAATATCCGATCTCATGCATATTGTGTGTATTGAAACTTGAATACAAACCTTTATAACATTCATAATTTGTCACAGAATCCAACAGCTCTGGATTCACAAGCTGTGTGTAATCACCATGAAGCATTTCTCCGATCATCAAAAATTCTGGTTTCTTGCTGTGAACAAAGTCAACCAACACTTTCATGAAATTGCGGTTTAACATATAAGCAACATCCAGTCTTAATCCATCAATCCCTAATTTATCGATCCATATTCCGACAGATTCTAATAAATAATTTCTAACCTGTTCGTTGTCAAGATTTAATTTGACCAGTTCAAAATGTCCTTCCCATCCTTCGTACCAGAATCCATCATCATAGCAGCTATTCCCATCAAAATTAATATAGAACCAATCTTTATATGGAGAATCCCATTTCTTTTCTCTCACATCTTCAAATGCAAAGAACTCTCTTCCGACATGATTAAATACCCCGTCTAAGATCACCTGGATTCCTTCTTCATGCATGGCATCACACATCTTTTTAAAGTCTTCATTGGTTCCAAGTCTCTCATCGATCTTCTGATAATCTTTTGTATCATATCCATGATCACTGGATGAAAATACAGGTGAAAAATATACTGCATTCATTCCTAATTTTTTAATATGTGGAATCCAGTCTATCATCTCGAGAATTCCATGAGATGGCTGCCCATCTGTTAATGCTCTTAGTGGAAACACTTGATAAATCATTAATTCGTTCATTTTCATAGTCTCTTTTCCTTTCTGTCACTCTGTGCTTTTTAACGATTCAACCATATCGATCTTCTTCAATTGGAAATACACGAAGGCATTTACAAGAATCGAAAAAGCGATTGTTAGTAAAATACTGTAAATATAGCTTTGCACATAAATCTGCCTTCCAAACATGATCAAGTCAACTTCTGTTGTGAAGATTACGTATTTGTGTAAAATAATTCCTAAAATAATTCCTGCGATCGTTCCAAGGATCGTTAAAAGGATATTCTCTCGATACACATACGCTCCGACTTCACCGTCATAGAATCCAAGAACTTTGATCGTTGCAAGTTCCATTCTACGCTCGGAAATGTTAATGTTATTTAAGTTATATAATACCACAAATGCAAGAAGTCCTGCAGATACGATCAGAACAACCACCACAATATTTAAGTTATTGACCATATCTGACATTGTCTTCTCATCGTCGGCACAAAAATGCAGTGTTGAGGCTTCATCTCTTGCAAGAATCTGTTTTCCATTTTCCTGCATCTTTTTCTTAGATATATTCTTTTCAATACAATATATACCTGTCGTTTGTGCTTTTTTATGATACAGTTTCTCATAAAGTTTTGGTGTCATGTAGACTTTATGCTGCATGTAATTTTCTGTGATCTGACTTATTTTTGCTGTGATCTGTTTATCTCCAGACCGTTGGATCTTGATCGAATCTCCTTTTTTCACACCAAGCAGGGACGCTGCCTTTTCTGTTAAGATGATCCCATCATCATCTAACTGATACTTTGTTTTACTCTTTCGATCCTGAAGGCTGATATAGCCATTCAGATCTTTTTTGGACATTGGCTGGATCATCGTTGCATCCTGTTTTTTCCCATTAGCACGGATCGTCACTGCAGATTCGCTTACTTCTATCAAATCTGTCATATGTTCTTGTTTCTTTGCATACTGGATCAGATCTTCTTTCTTTGTCTCGCTGATCCCGTCTTTGTGTGTGATTGAGAAATCATAAGTAATGATCTCCCCATACTGCTTTTCTGAGATTGCTGAAATCGAATCTTTGATTCCAAATCCTAAGAGTAATAATGCCATACATCCGCCGATTCCAAAGATCGTCATAAAGAATCTCTTCTTGTAGCGGAAGAGGTTTCGCATCGTTGCTTTCCAGATAAAACTTAATCGTTTCCAGATAAATGGAATCCGTTCTAACAAAATCCTTTTTCCTTCTTTTGGAGCAACTGGACGCATCAGCTGTGCAGGTTTTTCTCTTAATTCTTTATAACATGCAGATAATACTGCTAAAACAACAACTCCAACCGCCAGTCCACCTGCCATCACAGAATATTCGATCTCTAATGGCGTATAGACATCTCCCAGTCCTGTATACATCATTTTATAAGCGTTAATGATGATCCATGGAAGCAGTTTTTCACCGATCACTGCCCCTAGAATACTTCCACTAAGCGTTGCTGCGAGGGCATAGGTCACATATTTCATTGCAATATGAACTCCACTGTATCCCAATGCTTTCATCATACCGATCTGTGTTCTCTGCTCTTCGACCATACGTGTCATCGCTGTTAAGCTTACCAGTGCTGCAACTAAGAAAAAGATGACCGGTACCACTCGTCCTAACGCTGCAATTCTGTCTGCTTCCTGTCCGTATTCCACATAAGACTGCATCTTCTCACGGTTTAAGACATACCATTTCCCTTTCTTGATATCCTTAACATCCTGTCTGGCATCTGCAATCTTCTGCTCGGCTTCCTTGAATTTCTTTTCTGCTTTCTTTCTTGATCTCTTTAATTTTTTCTCCCCGGATGAAAGTTTTGATTCTGCTTTTGCAATCTTTTTTTCTCCGGAGGTGATCTGTTTTCTTGCTGATACTAATTTTGCTTCATTTGTTTTGATCGTTTGCTTTGCTTTCTTTAGCTGGCTACTTTTTTGATCCAAGGTTGTTTCAGCCTTTGCAATCTTTGTCTTTGCCCTGCTGATCTGTTTTTTCCCTGCATTGATCTTGCTTCTTGCTGTCTTGATCTGTTCTTTTCCTGCATTAATCTGTGCTAAGGAAGCTTTCGCTTCTTCCTGTGAGATCATTCCAGCCTGCATGGCACCCTGAATCTGCTGTTCTTTTGTCTGTAAGTTCTTCTCCTGTGTCTTTAGCTTTGCCTCCTGTGTTTTTAATTCTTTGCTTTTTGACCGAATTGTTTGTTTCTGTGTCTTTAACTGCTTTCTGGCATTCTGAATCTGTCTAATCCCTGACTGATACTGAGCTTTTGCATTCTTGATCTGCTGCTCTCCATCAGAGATCTCTTTCTTGCTTTTCGCTAATTTTGCTTTGGAATCTTTGATCTTTTGTCTGGATTTCTTTAGCTTTTTCTCGGCTTGATCTAGTTTCTTATATGCTTTTTTTCGTTCTTTTTTGAATTTCTTTTCTTTCTTGTCGATCTTCTCTTCGGCTTCTTTCTGAACAGATTTTAACCGTTTCTCATTTTCTATTTTGGAAATATCTTTGATCTCTTCTTCCAGCTGTTTTACTTTGTTTTTGTAAGCATCACTGTAGGCTCTCTCTTGCTTCGCTCCCTTCGCAGTCAGATAAACTTCTGTATAGATATCTGAGGAAAATTCTGATGGTTGCACCACAATAAAGCCTGACAACGTTCCCGTTCCAATGCCAGTGCTTCCTCTGGATCTTGAAAGATATTCTGATGAACTTCCGATTCCTGTGATCTTATAGGTTGTATCTTTCAGAGTATCCTTAAGATCATCTTCATTTCCAGAAGACAAATTTAAAACATCCCCTGTTTTCAGATCATTTTGCTGGGCATACCATTCATCTACCAGACATTCTCCCGATGCTTGTGGAAGTTTTCCATCTATGATCGTTATCTGGTTTAATTTATCAGTCTTCCCCATAACTTTGATCGCATGTTCTTCGTCACTTCCCTGCTTCCTTGCGATCACATCTACAGAATGTCCTCCTTCGACCGACTGCACATTTTTTAACTTCCGAAGGGCTGTCAGATTCTCTTCTGAAATCCCAAGTGTTCCCATGACTTTGACATCCATCAGACGACTTCCATCAAACTGGTGGTCTGCTGTGATATGCATATCTTTTTGTGTCACACGGATTCCTGAATAGAATGCAACGCCCAGTACAACGATAAAAAAGATTGATAAAAATCTCGGAAGGGTTCCTGTGATCGTTCTGTATATATCTTTATGTAATGCCGTTTTCTTCATACGCATTTCCTACCATTCAATCGTCTCCACCGGCTGAGGGTGTTCGTTTATCGTAATATTGCTGATCTTTCCGTTCTTCATCTCGATCACACGGTCTGCCATCGGTGCGATCGCAAGATTATGTGTGATCACAACCACTGTTTTTCCTTTCTTGTGACAGGTATCCTGCAATAATTTTAAAATAGATTTTCCTGTCTGATAATCCAGGGCACCAGTTGGCTCATCACAGAGCAAGATCTTTGGATTCTTTGCCAATGCACGTGCAATAGAAACTCTCTGCTGTTCCCCACCAGATAACTGCGCAGGGAAATTATTCAGACGGTGTCCAAGTCCCACATCTTTTAATACTTCTTCTGCTTTCAGAGGATTCTTACTGATCTGAAGTGCCAATTCTACATTCTCTGTTGCAGTAAGATTGGGCACCAAATTGTAAAACTGAAATACAAATCCTATGTCATCTCTTCGATATCCTGTCAGTTGTTTTTTATTCCATTTGGAGATATCTTCTCCATCAATATAAACAGCGCCACTGGTCGCAGTATCCATACCTCCTAAAATGTTCAAAACGGTAGTTTTTCCTGCACCACTGGCGCCAATGATCAAGGCGAACTCACCCTGATCCACCGTAAAATCGATCCCATCTACGGCTTTGGTGATCACCTCTCCTGTCTGATATATTTTCTTTACATTTTCTAACCGAATCAACTCCATAAATATGTTCTCCTTTACGTACAATTTTAACATATTTTCATTGATTCGACTAGTCTGCTACTTAAACTGATTTAATGATTCATCATATTCGTATCCGATCATGGAAAGCTTTTGTTTTACTTCATTTTGATCGAGATCGAGTGACTTACACAGGTCTTCGTATGAATCGTAAAAATCTCGTAATTGTGTATTGATGTAGCTTAATAACATCACTGGGTCTTTTGGTATCATGTCTGTCTCCTAATGTCTTTGTCTTTATAAAATGTTATTTAAAAAATTGGTTGTAGACCCGCCATTGTTGATCAGTGATGATAAAACAAACTCTTTCAAAACAAAATATGATATGAATGTTGCGACCAATATAGTGATCAACACAACATACGCGATCATATCTTTCTTCGTATTCGGATAGCTCATCATTGCAACGATCATATAGATCATCCCAAGGACTCCTCCAACTACAATGATCAGAATCGCGAACTGATACATTCCTAAAAACAATCCTAAAATTCCAAGGATCCATCCTAGACTTAATCCCAAAGATCTCATTCCTACGATCTGACAGCTTTGAAACCAATTGATATCCGCTTCTGCCATCGCTTTCATTAATCCCATGACAAGTGCTGCGATCACAAGTGATACGATGATCGCAATAATGATCCCATATCCAAAGAATCCTCCAAGTGAAGGTGTCTGTGCTGCCGTTCTTGATGTTCCGAAAACACTGTTGATCCCGCTCATTGTTGCGGATACGATCTTCTGTAACAGAACATATAGATATAAACCTGTTAAGATTGCTTCGATTCCCATCAGGATCAATCCGTTTTTACTGTCCTTGTCTGATACAGCTTCCACAAATCCTGTACTTGGATGTTTGATCATCTCTAGTGCCTGTGTAAAGAAATTCTTTGCTTTATCTTTTACTTCTTTCTGTACAGATTCCTGCATATCATGCACTGGCTGCTGTGTCTGTGTACAACTGCATGGCTGACCATCGATCAGTCTTCTTCCACATTTGGTACAAAACTTTGCCATAAATATATTCTCCTTTTCTTCTCTCATCATAGCATCTAATAATAATAGTATGAAACGCTGTCGATCACCCATTTTCCATTCTTCTTGAGCATCTTGGCCACACCGTTGATCGTACAGGTTTGTTTCTCATAGGACCCTGTCCATCCATTTTTATATTTGTAGTCTCTTGTTCCCTGAACTGCTACTGGGATTCCATCTGCGACTGTATAGTAAGATGATGTTGCATCAACAGCCTGACATTTTGTTAATTTTACATTACCTAACGCTTTCGCATCCTGTCCATAATAATAAATATATCTGCACAGACTTGTTCCATAAGAGTTTGCTTTCTGATCCGATGTAAAATAAGATGTCAATCCTGAATTGCCAAGATTTCTGATCTTTGCTTCTGTGATCTTTGGAAGATAATTTTTTAGTTCTTTCGCTGCCTCTGCTTTGGCTGAATCAGAATATTTGATCTTGCTTAATGGATTTTCTTCTCCTGTTTTAAATGTGTAACTTGTCTGATCAAACAAGCCGTCTGCTCCATGAAATGTGATCTTATGTGTTCCTTCAAACATCCTTGTATAATATGTATTTCCCGAAGTGTTTTCTGGAACTTTCGCTGCGATCCCATCAACTTTCACTGTCACTCCTGGCATTGTAAATAATTTCACAGTCTTGATCGTTGCTGAAGTATCTGTGATACTTGTTACCTCATATTTATCAAAGAATAAGAAATTCTTCTTTGCTGATTTTGCTACATGGATCGTTATCGTGTCTGAACCTTTTTTCGTCTGGTAGATGTACTGTCCTGCATAAGTTCCATATTCCGTATATCCTCCAGTTGGTGCAGATAATGTCTTTGTCTCACTTTGTTCCATAGTCTGCTCATAGGCTTCTTGATTGATAAATGTATCTTCTTCAAAATTATACAGATCATAGATCTTTGACCATCTTTGGCTGTTATAATCTTTGACAAATTGATTCGCTGCTGATTCTGGACTGCTTTTTTTATTTCCAAGATAGAAAAATGCTGCGATCAATACAACCAAAACTGCAATTTCTGCTATGATGATCTTCTTTACTTTATCACTAAATCCTGCTGCTGTTCTTACTGATTCTGACTGTGGAGCCGCTTCTTTTTTTACAGGCTCTGATTCTGGTACCTCCGTGTGCTCAATCTTAGCTCCACATTCTCCACAAAACAGATCGTCGTCTTTTACTTCACTTCCACAATTTGGGCAAAACATACTTCTTCATCTCCCTTCTTTATCTAAGTCCGCGTTTCTTTAATTCTGCTGCCATGGTATCAACATTCTTTTTCTCATATTTGTTCAAAGAAATATCATTCTGATCGTCCACGGTTCCAACATACCATTCTTTTTTCTCAAAACGCTCTTTATTCTTCTTCTTAGTGAATTTTAACCCATGTCTTGCATAAACCTCATTCACTGCATATTGAAGTTCTTCATCAGATAATTTCTTTACGGAAGATTTGCTTACGTAAGAAGTGTCTGCATCTGGGAAAATATATCCATCATCCGCATCCATTACATTGCTTGCTGTATTATTTTTTGCAGCTGTTGTTGCTTCTTCTGTAACTTCTTCTGTTGTTGTTTCCTGTGTCGTTGGCTGCTCTGTTGTCATATTGTCTCCTGATTCCCCTGCATCTTCTTCAGATACAGATTCACCCGCATCAGATTCACTGACATCATCACTTCCATTACCGTTTGATTCTTGTTGTACGGCATCTTTTAAAGATGATGATTGCCCATTATCACTATTTCCACTCGTGATCATCATAGCGATGAGTGCTATGGCTACGACTGCGATCGCTACTCCTAAAGAAATGATGATCTGTTTTTCATTTTTCTTCATTCTTTTCTCCTCTTCTCTCGTAATATCGGTCAACACCATCTGCAATTCCTTCTGCAATCATTGCCTGATAATGATTATCCGATAATTTCTGATCTTCCTCTGGATTGGACATAAATCCCATCTCAACGATCGTCACCGGAATCTTACTCCAGTTGATTCCTGTCATCTCATCCGTCTGCGTTACACCGCGATTCACTGCCCCTGTTCTTCTGCATAATGTACTTACCACACATTCTGAAAGTTCCTGACTATCTGCCGCGATCGATCTGCAATATGGATTTGATAATGTCGGACTCATTGTCAATGCCCCATTTGCAGACTGAGAATCTGCACTATTGCAATGAATCCTTAATAAAATATCTGAACCACTTTCATTTGCCATAAGAGCACGCTTTTTATTGCTGAGTGACACATCATTCGTCTCACGGATCATATATACGTTATATCCTCTCGCAATCAATGCACTTTTTAGCTTTAACGAAACTTCCAAATTCACCTGATATTCTGTTCGTTTTGTAACAACACCTTCGGTTCCTGAGGATACCATCGGTTTTGTCTTATCAGAACCAGGTCCGATTGCTTCTTTTTCACTCATCTGTTTCTTTTGGTGTCCTGCATCGATTGCGATCTTTATACGATCTTCCTGTTGTTTTGATTGTTCCTGATCAACCGTTACTTCATTCTTTTTTTGTGTTGTCTTTTGCTTGATGATCTCTGTTCTTTTTTCTGTCGTTGGTTTTGGATGATCTTCACTGATCATTTCATCATCATTGCTGCATCCAGCACAGAAAAAACAAAGGATCATACATAAGATCATGATCTTCCATATCTTTTTCATACTTTTTATCCCTCTCATTTATAATGCTGCAGTTGTTCTATGGCTCTACAACATGAAGCTCTCCTGTCACAGAATCCATCACATATCCAGATATCTTCACATCTTTTGGGATCAATGGATGTTTTCTCAACATTTCCACAGAATCTTTTACAGAACTTTCCACACAGTCAAATCCTTCCAGCCATGTATCAAAATCAATACCACAATGACGGATCAGCTCAATCTTCTCCTCATCGACTCCTCGATCCATCATATGTTTTATCATCATATCACTATTAATATGCTGTACTCCACAGTCGCTATGTCCAATGACCATGACTTCCTCTATTCCAAGTTCAAAGATTCCGACTAAAACACTTCGTACCACACTTCCGAAGGCATGGCTTACTACCCCACCGGCATTCTTGATGATCTTCACATCTCCATTCCTGATCCCAAGGGCTGCCGGCAAAAGTTCTGTCAGTCTTGTATCCATACAAGTGATAATTGCGATCTTCTTGTCTGGATATTTACTTGTCTTGTATTGTTCATACTTCTTTTCTTCTACAAATTCTTTGTTATATTTTAAGATTTCATCTATCATAACTTCTACTCCCTACCTCAATGTAATATCTGCCGTTTTTCCCTTGCAGGCTTTTAAATAATCTTCGGTCGTAAGTTCAATCTGGATTCCATTTTTACCGCCGCTTACAATGATCTTCTCCTGTGCATTGGCACTTTCATCAAGCACTGTTGGATAGTCTTTCTTCATTCCGATTGCTGTACATCCACCGCGGATATATCCTGTGATCTTGTTGATATCCTTGACATGGATCATCTCCACAGACTTCTCACCTGCTGCCTTCGCTGCTTTCTTAAGATCTAATTCCTGATCGATCGGAATGACAAATACAAAATACCCTCCACCTTTTCCTTCAGTCACGAGGGTTTTAAATACTCTTTCATATGGTTCATTTAACATATCTGCGATGGTAATTCCATCAATAAATTCTTTACATTCATAACGATGTACTTCAAATGGGATCTTTGCTCTCTCAAGCATCCGCATTGCATTTGTTTTTGGTTCTTTCTTTGCCATCTTATAATGTCCTCCTTACTGATCGTTTTATCTGGCAAAATTTACTTTTGACATTCTCATCATATTTTACCTTGCAAATACTCCATAGATCAAAGAAACATAACATGCAAAATCTCCGATTCTTTTTCTTTGATATCCAAGTTCTTCTCTCCATTTTGCTTCTTTGCCATGCTCTTTTGTATATGCTGCCAATTCATCTAAAGAATGGATCACGCTATCGTGCATCACTGTCCTGTCATCATTGCTTCTGTCTGTCTTCGGTGTGATCTTCCAATGTGCGCGGAGGCTTCCATAATCGATCATACAATGAAGTGCATGATCCCATAACTTGTCATAAATCTCATCTTCTTCAAGATTCTCTTCTAACAGTTCTTCATAAACCTTCATTGCCTGCTCAAATTCAAGATCATCTGGCATTTTTAAATAATTCTCATATATAAAATCTTTCTGCATAGTGGCCTCCTTTATCTCTTTGGCATACATTTTTACACTACTTGTGCACATTATATCATATTTTCTCATATAGTGAGAGTAAAAGATCTTCCGAGGATATTTTTATGCCAGAAATACAAACTAACAATCTTGTCGATCATGGACAGTTAAAAATACAGGTAACTTCAAGACAGAGAGCCGTCCCAATCCCTAACGCTACGATCGAGATTTCTTATACTGGTGATCCTGATTCTGTTCTTGAGACTGTATCTACTGATGAAAATGGGCAGACACCTGTCGTTGACCTTCCTGCTCCTCCCGTGGAATACAGCATGTCTCCGAGTGAAAATCAGCCTTATTCTGAATATAATCTAAAAATACATTCTGATGAATATAAACCTGTCACAATCTCAGGTGCACAGATTCTTTCCGGTGTGGAAGGCCTACAGCCTGTTTCCATGATTCCTGAAGAAACCCACACTCCAACAGAAGAACACCCGATCGTGATCGGTCCGCATACCTTATGGGGTAATTATCCTCCCAAGATTGCGGAATCTGAGATCAAGCCAGTCAACGAAAGTGGTGAGATCGTTTTAAGCAGGGTTGTGATCCCTGAATATATTATTGTTCATGATGGTCCTGTCGGTGATAAAACTGCGCAAAATTATTATGTCCGCTATAAAGATTACATCAAAAATGTTGCCGCCTGTGAGATTTATTCCACTTGGCCAAGGGCAACGCTTGAAGCAAATATTCTTGCGATCATGTCATTTACTTTGAATCGTGTGTATACAGAATGGTATAGAAATAAAGGGCATGATTTTACGATCACATCTTCTACAGCTTATGATCATAAATTCATTCCTGGAAAGACAACTTATAATTCTATTAATACGATCGTTGATGAAATTTTTGCAGATTATCTGTCTCGTCCGAATGTGAGACAGCCGATCCTTACGCAGTATTGTGATGGGAAGAAGGTGTCTTGTCCGGAATGGATGACGCAGTGGGGTTCTAAATACTTAGGCGATCAGGGATATGCTCCGATTGAAATCCTGAGATATTATTATGGAGAGAGTATGTACATCAATACCGCAGAACAGATTTCAGGAATTCCTTCTTCCTGGCCGGGATATGATCTGACGATCGGCAGCAGAGGAGATAAGGTTCGACAAATACAACAACAATTGAATCGTATTGCTAAAGATTATCCTTCTCTGCCTACGATCGCTGTGGATGGTGTTTATGGAGAATCTACTGCGAATGCTGTTCGGAAATTTCAGAATATTTTTGGACTGCCACAGACAGGAATTGTTGATTACCCTACTTGGTATAAGATCAGTGAGATCTATGTTGGGGTTAGTCGGATTGCGGAGTTGAATTGAAATCTTAGATACACCAAAAGCCCCACAAAGTTCATCCTTGTGGAGCTTTTTTTCATTTCTTATTCTATTTACTCTTCACCAAACACCGCTTTTTATAAAAAGCAATTCCATAACACAATACTTCCTCATAAGCATCTTCAAACTCTTTTGCATACATCTTTGTGTTGATCTGATCTAACGCCTTTTGACAGTCTTTTTCCAAATCTTCTAATTTCCTTGAATACTTTGCTTCAAATACTGCAACTTGTCCTGTTACATCATTGTAGATTACAATATCACTTCGTCCTTCTCCATGCTCTCTATTCGACTCTACACTATAACCTGCTCCTGCAAAGATTCCTGCAAGAAATGCATGATAGAAATTTTCTCGGTAATCATAATAACTGATCGTCATTCGCAGTAATGTGCTGATTTCTTTTGTTGCCTTATCCGCATCTTTGTTCCACACTGCATCAAATAAATCTTTCCGATTCGTAACTCTTGCACTGTCTTCAAACCATTTCCTTACGGTTGATTCGAAAATTTCTTTTACTTCTTTGTTTGGAATTCTTAATTCTATCTGACCATCCTTATCACGTTCTCCGACTTTTGTAAGATATCCAGTAAGATAGAGAATACTCCATACGTTATCTTCTGATGAATGTAGATAATCATATGTGAGGTCTTCTTCTATTTTCTGGCAGATGCTTCCACCTGCGATCAACACTTCCAGTTTTTTTCGTATAGCAGCTCCCGTATAATCAATAAATGAACGGATGATCGCATTATCACTGGTATTCTTCCAGTAACTGACTGGTCTTGCATTCAGATCATTTTGAAGATCTCTTAGATAATTCATGACATCCCATGGACAATAAACTTCAAACTCTCCAAAATTATACCCATCATACCATTCTTTAATCAGATCCGCTTTCTCTTCAATCTCCGCATCTGCTAAAAGCTTATCTACATCCTGTTGTGTAAATCCGTAATATTCATTGTATCTTGTGGATGAAATCGTATCTGATACAAAGTTATTTGTTCCAGTGAAGATACTCTCTTTTGCAATCTTTAGGCATCCTGTGATCACTGCAAACTTTAATGAGGAATTATCTTTTAATGCCGTACTTAACATGCCTTTTATAACTTCTAACATTCCTTTGTAGTACCCATTATTACTTGACTTCTTAATCTTGAAAATATATCTTTTTCATTTTCTCTTATATTTTCTCCTGTTTCTAAATAGGAATTCTGACTGCACAATGACGAAATTACAAATTTCAGCATATTAAATGCATTCTCAAAAGTTGTTCCATCCACATCTTTTAATGACAAAAACAATGTTGGATATTGATTCATCCAGTTTTTACAGATTTCCTTTTCTTTTGATATTTCTAATCCATCAAATAATTCTTTACTATCTTTTCGAATATCCAGAAAACTAGCAACCATATTCATCGCCATCGTTTTTCCAAACCGTCTAGGCCGCGTGATCAACGTCACCTGATCCATCTCACCCTGTAACAATGTCTTGATCAATCCGGTCTTGTCCACATAATAATAATTCAACTCTCGAATTCTCTCAAAATCCGAAATCCCAACAGGAATATTTAGATTCTTCATTTCTGCCTCCTTTCTTTTATTAATTATATATTGATAAACATATATTCGCCGTTCAATTTTTAAATCTTTAAACCAATACATGTTATAGCCAACAACCTTCAGGAATAAATAATTGATCAGCCCAAACCGTATGAGCTCGTCTGCACTTAGCGAGTGGTAGGTCGCAAGACCTTCCAAGAGCTTAGTACAGCTACGTGCGAATCCGAGCGAGAGCGGGGGTTTGATGATCAACTATTGATTCATTTCTATTTATTCACTTCGAAATGCTGATAATCCTTAGAGCTTCTCCACTCACCACCCCAGCTGAATCCATATTTCTTAAAGATCTTATAAGCTGTGTCTTTCTTATGGATCATATATCTCTTATATTTTCCTTTACATTTTGACGTCTTTCTCTGTTTATACACCTTCCCATTTGCCGGTGATACCTTATTTCCTTTGACCCACGGATTGATCCTTGGATTGATATCGATAGCCATTCCATAAGAATGGTTGGAAAGTTTCGTCGTTCCACTGATCACACGATAATTAAACGCAGAGGTATTATTTGCAGCCATAGACTTCTCATCATTCGCACCATAATCATCGATCAATCTCATTCTCTCAATTCTGTATTTCTTCTGATAAAGAGCATAAAAGACCTTGACCGTTTTCTTCGCGATCTTCTTGTTAACGATCAACTCACCCTCTTTTACCTTCCCATCAAAACCATAATGAAGAACCTGTACATATCTTAAATCAGACAATTTAATATTATTATTCTTACGATAAGATTTTCCCGTGATCCTCTTTTCAATGTTCGGAGAAATCTTCTCATAAGTAAAGCCTTTTTTATAAGTATATTTCGAAGCTGCATTCGCAGATTTTCTCTGTAAACAAACTGGAATCACAGCAACTGTAAACGCTGTCAATGCAATTATCGTAGTTAATTTCAATTTTGATCGATTCATTAATTCTCATCCTTTCCAAAACTTCAATCATTTATCTTAATCGGTTTCATTATAACATATATTCCAAAGCCCCACACTCCATACCTTGCTTCTGCTAATAACCTACAGCTAAAATATTTTAAATATCAACTGCCCCGGGACCGTATGAACACGTCTGCACTTAGCGAATGGATGATCGTAAGATCATTCATGAGCTTAGTACAGCTACGTGAGAATCCGAATGCGAATGGGTCCCGGGGCAGTTGATATTTAAAATATTCATTGAAAGAGTGAATTATTTTTGATATACAAGAAACTGATACTCAATATCAAAGTAAGTCTCTTCTTCACTCTCTTTCACAAGTTTCCACTCTGGCATCTCATCCAGATCTGGAAAATAAGTATCTGCATCATATGCGAAGTCTGTTCTTGTAACATAAGCTGTATCACAATAAGGAAGCATCATGCGGTAAATGCTTTCTCCACCGATAATAAAAATATCTTCATCCTTATATTCTTCCAGCTCATCTAACAATTCTTCTTTACTTCCAACTACGATCGCTCCTTTTGCATCGTAATCTTTATCATGTGTTAATACAATATTCGTTCTCTTTGGAAGCGGCATTCCATTTGGAAAGCTTTCTAATGTTTTTCTTCCCATGACAACGACTTTTCCTGTTGTCATCTGACGAAACATCTTCATATCATTTGGAATATGGACTAAAAGTTCATTGTTCTTTCCAATTCCCCAGTTCTTATCTGCATTTACAATAAGATTCATCTTACCTTCTCCTTCTTATATTGCAATTGGAATATCTTTGATCTGTTCTCCTGCCTGATAGTCTTCGATTTTAAAGTCATCTGTTGTGAATTCATAGAAATCTTTGACTTCTGGATTAAGCGTTACTTTCGGTGCAGGATATGTCTCTCGTTTGATCATCTCTTTGATGATCGGAATATGGCGATCATAAATATGTGCATCTGCGATCACATGAACTAATTCTCCTGGTTCCATATCACATACCTGAGCCATCATATAAACTAATGCTGCATACTGTACAACATTCCAGTTATTTGCTGCTAAAATATCCTGAGAACGCTGGTTCAAGATTGCATTCAATGTGAGCTTATCATGTCCTGGTTTCTTTGTTACATTAAATGTCACACTATACGCACATGGATAAAGATTCATCTCATGAAGATCTTGGTGGACATAAATATTTGTCATGATCCTTCTACTGTATGGGTTGTGTTTCAGATCATAGATCACACGATCTACCTGATCCATCATTCCTTCTTTGTATTGGTGCTTTACACCCATCTGATATCCATAAGCCTTTCCAATCGAACCATCTTCATCTGCCCATTCATCCCAGATATGACTCTTCAGATCATTTACATTATTTGATTTCTTCTGCCAGATCCATAATAATTCATCAATAGCTGACTTAATATATGTCTTTCTTAAAGTCAATGCTGGAAATTCTTTGGACAGATCGTAACGATTTACAACACCAAACTGTTTGATCGTATAGGCAGACTCTCCATCTGGCCAATGCGGACGGACTTTCTCTCCCTCTGTACTAGTTCCATTCTCTAAAATATCTTCGCACATAGATATAAATACCTGATCTGCATAACTCATTCTTTCTTGTTCTCCTTTTCTTCTTCCTCGCTGTTGATCGTAAGCATCTCAAATCTTCGTTTAAAAAATGCGATCTTACGGTCAAACACTCCTAATCGGTATAAATTGATCACAAACATTCCTAGGATCAGGGCTAATAACATTCCTCCTAATCCTCCGAATTTCAGACCAACGTAGATCAAAAAGATCGTTGTCAGTGCTGAGATTCCCATACTATCTCCCATCATCTTTGGCTGTAAGACCTGTTTCAATACCAGACAGATCGCATAAATGATCAGTAAGATAACTGCTGTTTTGATATCTCCTGTGATCAGCTTAAATATTGCCCATGGAATGATCACAGTCCCTGTTCCAAGGATTGGAAATATATCGACAATTCCTACTAATACCGAATAGATAAAAGAATGTCCAATCCCTGCAATAAAAAATCCGATCCAAAGGATCGCTATGATCACTATCATGATCTTTAACTGCGCAAGGCAGTAACTTACTAAGACTCCAACTGAGTTCTTCATAAATACATTGATCTTATGCTTCACAAATCCTGGAATACATTTTTCATACCATGCTATGAGTTTTTCTCGTTCCAGTGAAAACATATAAGCTGCAAATAACATAACAACAAGCCCTAACAGACCGCTTGTCACACCCTTTGCAACACCACCTGCATGTGCTACCCCATAATCTCCTGCAGAAGATGCCGCTTTCTTGAAAAGCTCTCCGATCGATCCGCTCCACTGATCAAACTGTTTTCCAAAAGATGGTGGAAGAATACTTAAAAATTGCTCTATCTTCTTCTGAAAGATCATTCCTTGTCTCATGATCTCATGACGGATATCTGGTGCATCCTGTATAAATCCGATGACTTGCAGTGCGATACCTCTGACTGCAAAATAAAGAACCACTATAATTCCTGTGATAACTGCCGCGATCAAGATCGCAGAACCGAACTTCTTCGGTAATTTTACCTTCTTCTCCAGATATTCGATCACTGGATGGGCCATCATTGAAATAATCCATCCTGCTACAAATGGCCATAAAAATACGATTGCTTTTGGTAATACAAAGATCAAAAGCAATGCACCTGCTAATATGACCAACAGTTCCATGATAATATCCAGATAAATTTCCCAACGTTTCATAATTTTTTCACTCCCTGATGTAATTAGTATATTCTTGAATTTTCATACCATTTTCCATCTCTTAATGAACTATTATACGTTACAAATTATTACTTGGCAATTCTAATCTCATCTTTCTCTCTGTCGTAATGATATATGTGATCTGATAAAACTTCTTCCTGATCCACAACCATACGGTTTGTCTCTCTAACCATTTCTCGTAGTTCCTCTGAACTTTGCACATATTCATCATCCAGTAAAAGGATCACTTCATGAATACTGCTTGGAAGAATATAAAGATCATGTCCCATATAATTCGCGAAATCTCTCAGTGGATCTTTATAAAGCATGACGGATGCTCCATTCATATAATCTCCATTTGATAATACAAACAATGGAATCTCCATATCCGTGATCTTTACTGGTATCACAGACTGAATCTTGCGCATCACTGGTGGGAAGATCTTCTCCGTGTTCTCCTTTGCATCCTTCATCATCTGTTCCTTTGTCACACCCCATAACAGCAACTCTTTGTTCCTCACTAATGCACTCGCCATCCCGTCATGATTCCGGTATGCTGCCCAACGATATGTAACTGCCAGATCTAAGAACCGCTCGTATGGTGTATACTTTAACATCTCTTTATTCTTCTCATAATTAACCACACGATAAAACAGATTCTTCTTAATATGCTCATAATCTGAAACTTTATCCTCATCCAGATAAAATCCAACCTGATGTCCTCGATAAATTCTGGCGATATCTTTCATCGTATCTGATAATTCCTGTCCCCTTAAATAATTTCGATAAAATATCTCCAGATACAACACTGGTACCAGATAATTCTTGGTCTCTCCGATTGACAACCCCATCATCGATATCTGATTATTCCTCTTAACCCTCTGCACCATAACTTTCTTTCCTTCCATCTCTGGAAGATAGTTTAAAATATTCGCTTCTACATACTGATAAAATTCTTTCTCATTCAACATGGTCTTCTCCTTTTCTGTGGATGAAAACGCATGCCATAACCCCATTTTATTTGTTTCCCTCACTCGTCTTCATATGTAAATAATTTCCATATCATCATACAATATTTTCCAGTTGATTGCAATAAAAAAAGAAATTTATTTTTCAAAATTTCTTTTTTTATTCAATCTCTATTTTGTTGCTGTAAATTCTTTTAAGAAATCAAGTAATGTTTCCATTTCTTCTCTCGTACCGATCGTAATCCTTAAATAATTATTGATTCTTGGCTGATCAAAATAACGGACATAAATCTTTGCTTTCTTCGCTGCTTCAAAAATCTCTTTGGCAGGTACGCTTTCATGTGTCGCAAAGATAAAGTTTGCTTTGGAATCTGCAAAACTAAATCCAATCTTTCTCATCTCAATCTGGAACCATTCTCTTGTATCAATGATCTTATTTCTTGTCTCCTGGAAATATTCTTCATCTTCTAAGACAGCTGTTCCAAGAACAATAGATGGCTCATTCATCGTATAAGAGTTGTAGGAATATTTCACATCATTCATTGCCTTGATCAGTTCCTTATTACCAATCGCATATCCGATACGAAGTCCTGCTAAAGATCTTGATTTGGAATATGTCTGAACAACCAGAACGTTATCATATTTTCTTGTCAGTTCTTTCGCTGTATCACCGCCAAAATCAATATAGGCTTCATCAACAATCACAACAACATCCTGATTGTGTTGGATGATATCTTCCACAACCTCTAAAGATAAAAATGCGCCTGTTGGTGCATTAGGATTTGGGAATACCACCCCGCCATTTTCTGCGTAATAATCTTCTTTCTGAATCTCAAATGCATCATTGACTGCTTTCTTCTCATATGGTATTCCGAATAATTCTGCCCATACAGGATAGAAGGAATATGTGATATCTGGGAAGAAGATTGGTTTCTTACCGTTAAAAAATGTCATAAATGCAACGGCAAGCACATCATCAGATCCAACTCCGACAAATACTTCTTCTTTATTAAATCCATGATAAGAAGCGATCGCTTCTACCAATTTAGTTGCTGCAGGATCAGGATATTTGCGCAGATTCTTGATCCCACTCATCGCTTCCTTGATCTTATCGGATGGCGGATAAGGGTTTTCATTTGTATTTAACTTGATCACACCTTCTTCTTTTGGCTGTTCACCCGGTGTGTAAGGTTCTACTTTTCGTACATTGTCTCTCCAGCTGTTCATTGAAAGTCTCCTTTATCTATATTGGCTTATTTGCGATAGTCATCGATCAGTTTCTTAAATAATGGAAGGGCTTTTTCGATACGTTCTGTTGGTACACAGTAAGAAATACGCACATATCCTGGGCATCCAAAGCTGTCCCCAGGTACGATCAACAGATCATATTCTTTCGCCTTCTCGCAAAATGCATTAGCATCTTCTTCTAATGCTTTCGGGAATAAATAGAAAGCTCCACCTGGTTCTACACATTCATATCCCATATCCACTAATGCATTATAGAATAAATCTTTGTTCTTCTGATAGATTGAAAGGTCAGAAGTTAAATCTACACATTCTCCAACAACTTTCTGATATAAGGTTGGCACACAGACATAAGAAAGTAAACGTGCAGATGCGATAAACGCTGGCAGTAACTGTTCAAAATCTTCTGCTTCATTTGGTGCTACGATATAACCGATACGTTCTCCCGGCAGTGATAAGGATTTACTAAAAGAATATGCTACTAATGTATTGTTATAAAAATGTGGAACATATGGCACTTCAAATCCATCATACGCGATCTCTCTGTATGGTTCATCGGAAATGATGTAAATGCTGTGTCCATATTCTTTTTGTTTCTTCTCTAATAATGCAGCTAATTTCTCAATCGTCTCTCTGGAATAAACAACTCCGGATGGGTTGTTTGGAGAGTTAATCAAGATTGCTTTGGTATGCTCACTGATCGTTTCTTCTAATTCTTCGAAATTAATCTGGAATGCTCTGGTATCTGCAGAAATGACCTTTAATCTGCATCCTGCTCCCTGTGCATATACTGCATATTCTGGGAAATGTGGTGCGAATGTGATAACTTCATCTTCTGGCCCATCAACTAATGTCTTAAAGCAAATACCAAGGGCTGCTGCCGCTCCGATCGTCATAAAAATATTCGCTACTGTATAATTTGTATCAAATCTTTTATTTAAAGACTTGGCAATGTTTTCTCTTACTTCCAGTACTCCAGCATTGCTTGTATATCCATGAATATCCACTGGATCTGCTGTTTTTAACAGGCGAAGTGCTGTCTCATCAATTTCTTTTGGTGCTGGAACACTTGGATTCCCGATACTGAAATCAAATACATTTTCTGCTCCGACTTCTTTTGCTCTCTTCATTCCATATTCGAAAATATCACGGATAATAGAATGCTGTTTCGATAATTCTACTACTTCTTTTGATAACATGATCTGTCTCTTCCTTTCTTTGCCATTAGTTTTATTTTACAAAAAAATGCAGAAAATTACAACAACCCTCGCTGACTGCTGTAATTTTCACGTAATATCATTTGACGATCATTTTATTCATCTAATGCATCTCTTAAGCTCTTTGTAAACTCATAAACCTTTTCAGAACTTTCTTTACCATATTGACTGATCAATTTGACGATCGCACTTCCGACAATGACACCATCGCAGTATGTACTCATTTTCTTTGCCTGTTCTGGTCCTGAAATACCAAATCCCACTGCACAAGGAATTGTTGCATTCTTCTTGATCACACCGAAAAATTCATCAAAATCTGTTGTAAATTCACTTCTTGTTCCTGTAACTCCGATGGAGGATACACAGTATAAGAATCCTTCTGCTTCTTTTGCGATCATTGCGATACGGTCATGAGATGTCGGTGTTACAAGACTGATATTGTCAACTCCGTGAGCTGTTGCCACGCCCTGAATCTCGTCTTTTTCTTCATATGGCATATCAGGCACGATGACGCCCTGAATCCCACATTCATTACAAAGATCAAAGAATCTTTCGGTTCCAAAACGATAGATCGTATTGAGATACATCATCATGACAAATGGTGTTTCTTTGATCTCTTCTCTTAATTCTTTTACCATCTGAAAGATTCCCTTTAGTGTTGTACCACCTGCAAGTGAATGCTGGCTGGCTTCCTGAATGACAACACCCTCAGCGATCGGATCTGAGAATGGAATACCGATCTCGATCACATCTGCTCCTGCTTTTACCATAGCTCTGATATTTTCTTTTGTTGTTTCGTACCCATAATCTCCAGATACGATATAAGTTACTAATGCTTTCTGCCCATTCTTTTTTCTATTCTCAAATGTCTCTCTAATTTTCATCTAACTGCACTCCTCTGTATCTTGCTACCTGATAAACGTCTTTGTCTCCACGGCCAGACAGACAGATAACGACTGACTGGTCTTTACTCATTGTTGGAACGATCTCTATTGCCGCCGCAACTGCATGAGATGATTCGATCGCTGGGATCACTCCTTCTGTTTTGGATAAATATTCAAAGGCTTTGACTGCCTGTTCATCTGTGATACTCACATATTCTGCTCTTCCGATTTCATGAAGATGTGCATGTTCTGGTCCGATTCCCGGATAATCAAGTCCTGCTGAAATAGAGTATACAGGATCGATCTGGCCTTCTTCGTTCTGTAAGAACAAACTCTTCATTCCATGAAAAATACCTTTACTTCCTTTTGCGATCGTTGCTGCATGATCTAACGTATCAATCCCTCTTCCAGCTGCTTCTGCCCCGATCAGTCTGACACTTTCATCTGGGATAAAGTCATAAAACATTCCCATTGCATTCGATCCGCCTCCTACACAAGCAAATACAGCATCTGGAAGTTTTCCTTCGATTTCTTTCATCTGTTCTTTTGTCTCTTCTCCGATGATCTTCTGGAAATCACGAACCATCGTTGGATATGGATGAGGTCCCATAACAGAACCGATGCAGTAAAATGTTGTCTCAATATTTGTAGCCCAGTCTCTCATTGCCTCGTTAATGGCATCTTTTAAAGTTCTTGTTCCACTCTCTACAGCATGAATTTTCGCTCCAAGAAGTTCCATACGATATGCATTCAGACTCTGACGTTCCACGTCTTCTGCTCCCATATATACAACACATTCCATATCAAATAATGCTGCAACAGTCGCTGTAGCAACTCCGTGCTGTCCTGCACCTGTCTCTGCGATGATTCTTTTTTTCCCCATTCTCTTTGCAAGTAAGATCTGACCTAATACATTGTTGATCTTATGGGCACCTGTATGGTTCAAATCTTCTCGTTTTAAATATACTTTTGCCCCTCCAAGATCTTTTGTCATCTTCTCTGCGTAGTATAAAAGAGATGGACGGTTTGCGTAATCTCTGTATAACTGACGTAATTGGGCTAAGAATTCTGGGTCATTTTTGTATGTTTCATAAGCCTCATTTAACTCGTTTACCGCGTTCATTACAATTTCTGGTACATACTGTCCACCGTACTCTCCAAATCTTCCTATTTTATTCATGTCTTCCTCCTGTTATCTGCATGATTTCTTTCATTTTTTTCAAATCTTTGTATCCTTCCGTTTCGATTCCACTGGAAATGTCGATCCCGTATGGATGAACTTTTTTTGTGATTTCTTTTATATTTTTACTGTGAAGCCCGCCTGCAATGAAAAATGGTTTTCTGATTCCTTCTTTTGGAATCAGGTCGTAATTCATTACTTTTCCGGTACCTCCATACATATCTTTTTCTTCTGTAAATGTATCCAGTAACAGTTTATCAACTGGAAGCTGTTGGGCTTCCTTGATGTCTTTTGTATCTTTCACTCTGACCGCTTTCCAGATTTCTTTATCTGTCTGCTGTCTTAACTGTTCAATATAAATAACATCTTCATCGCCATGTAACTGGATCACATCTAATGGAACTTCATTGGCGATTTCTGTAACTTTCTCAATTGTTTCATTGACGAATACTCCGACACTTAAGATCTTTTGATCTAAGTTTTGATCAATTTCTCTTGCCTGCTGGCCTGTGACATAACGCTTGCTTTTTGAAAAGAAAATATATCCAATTGCATCTGGTTTTACTTCATTTGCATATGCGATATCTTCTTTTCTGCGCATGCCGCACATCTTCACTTTCAGACTTCGTTCTTTGATCTGATTTTGTATCATAGGCAGCTCCGTAACTGTTTCATTGTTTCTTTGATGTTATCGGATCTCATAAATGTTTCACCGATCAAAACTGCATCGGCTCCTTGCTCTTTGACATTTTTCATATCATTTTCATCCTTCATTCCACTTTCGGAAACTAATACTGCTTCGTATGGAATAAGTGGAGCAAGTTTACTTGTTGTATTTAGATCAACATCAAATGTTTTTAAATTTCGATTATTGATTCCGATAATATCGCATCCACATGCAACGACTTTCTTTAATTCTTTTTCGTTATGAACTTCTACCAGACAATCAATCTCTAAGCTTTTTGCCAGATCATAAAATTCCTTTATCTTTTCTTCAGAAAGAATTGCTGCGATCAGAAGGATTGCATCGGCTCCTAAGACTTTTGCTTCATAAATCTGATATTCATCGAAAATAAAATCTTTTCTTAACATTGGGATATCTACCTTAGCTCTGATATCCGCAAAATATTTGCTGCCACCTTTAAAATAATGTTCTTCAGTCAAGCAGGAAATGGCTGCTGCCCCTGCATCTTCATAGGCAATGGCTATCTCTACTGGGCGAAAATCTTCTGCGATCACACCTTTGGATGGAGACGCTTTTTTAACTTCTGAGATCACGGATAATCCAGATTTCTTTAAGGCCTCTTTAAATCCATGATTTTTATTCTTAGAATTTAATGCCATCTCTTTCATATCCTGCGGCTCGATATTGTCTTTTTCTCTTTGTAATTGTTCTTTTCTTTTTTCTACGATATCATCTAAGATCATGTTCCACCTCATTTATTTTACATTTGTGTATGCAATAAACTGTTCTAATTTTTCATTTGCCTTTCCAGAATCGATCATCTCGGCTGCCAGTTTCACTCCATCTTTGATCGTCTCTGCTTTTCCGATCGTATAAAGGGCTGCTCCTGCATTTAATAAAACGATGTCTCGTTTTGCTCCCTGTTCTTTTCCAGTTAGGATATCTTTTGTAATGATCGCATTTTCATCTGCTGTTCCACCAACAATATCTTCTTTCTTGGCAAGTGTTAATCCTAATTCTTCTGGATCGATCGTATATTCTTTGATCTCATCTCCATTAATCTCACAGACACTTGTTGTGGATGAGATTGAGATTTCATCTAATCCGTCATCTCCATATACGATCAGGGCTCTTTTAACTCCAAGATTCTTCATAACATCTGCCATCGGACGAACCAGCTCTTTTTCATAAACACCGAGAACGATGTAGTTTGTCATTGCTGGGTTTGCTAAAGGTCCTAAGACATTAAATACAGATCTTACCCCAAGCTGTGCTCTGACTGGTCCGGCATATTTCATAGACCCGTGATGTGTCTGCGCAAATAAGAAGGCTGCTCCAACCTCATCCAAACATTTCTTGCTTTCTTCTGGTGTTAATCCGATTTTTGCTCCTAATGCTTCTAGGACATCGGCTGCCCCGCTCTTTGAGGATACACTTCTATTTCCATGTTTCGCAACTTTTGCTCCTGCTGCTGCAATGACAAATGCAGATGTTGTGGAAATATTAAAGCTGTTTGCAAGGTCTCCTCCAGTTCCTACGATATCGATCGCTTCTGTTTCTTCTGGCACGATCGCTGCTTTTGCTCTCATCACTTTGGCAAATCCTGTGATCTCTTCTGGTGTTTCATGATTCATACGAAGACCCGTCAGGAAACTTCCCATCTGAGCATCTGTCGCATTTCCAGACATGATGCAGTCCATGGCCTTATAAGCTTCTTCTTCTGTCAAATGATTTCCTTCCACGATCTTTGTTAAAAATGGTTTTAATGTTTCCTGATTGACTGCGCTCATAGTTTCCTCCTTTTTAGAATCTCCAAGTCTGATTCCTGCGATGTTTGTTAAAAAGTTTTCTAAGATTCTCATTCCCATTTCAGTTAAGATAGATTCTGGATGGAACTGAATTCCATAGACTGGATATTCTTTATGACATACTGCCATGATCTGTCCTTTTTCATCTCTTCCGATAACTTTTAAGTCTTCTGGAAATGTCTCATCGTCGATGATCAGTGAATGATATCTTGCTGCATATATTTTATCTTCTAATCCTTCAAATAAAGGATTCTTGTTATTGATTGTGATCTCACTCATTTTTCCATGCATCAATTCTTTTGCTGGAACGACTTTTCCGCCATATACTTCTCCGATCGCCTGATGTCCCAGACAGATTCCCAAGACTGGGATTTCTTTTCCGAATGTTTTAATTGCCTCTTTTGAAATCCCTGCACTGTCTGGATATCCAGGTCCTGGTGAGATAACAAGTGCTTCTAGATTTTGTAAGTTTCTGATCTCATCAATCGTTATTTCATCGTTTCTTACAACCTGAATCTGTGGATACAAAGATCCAATGTACTGATATACGTTATAGGTAAATGAATCGTAATTATCTATCATTAAAATCATAACCTTGCTGCCTCCTTCACTGCATTTACAACGGCTAATGCTTTATTCTTTGTCTCCATAAATTCTTTCTCTGGAACAGAGTCATTGACGATTCCTGCTCCTGCCTGCACATATCCTTTTCCATCTTTAAATACGACGGTCCGGATTGCAATACAGGTATCAATATTTCCATCAAATCCAAGATATCCAACGGTTCCACCGTAAACACCTCGTTTTTTATTTTCCAGCTCATCAATGATCTCCATGGCCCTTACTTTTGGTGCTCCGGATAATGTTCCTGCCGGAAGAACACTCATCAGTGCGTTGATCGGATTTTCATCATCTCTTAATTCTCCCTGTACATCACTAACTAAATGTGTAACTTTGGAATATTTTTCAACGGTCATAAAGTTTTTTACTTCTACAGTTCCAAACTTACTGACTTTTCCGACATCATTTCTTCCAAGATCGACTAACATCGTATGTTCTGCTCTTTCCTTTGGATCATTGACTAACTGTCTTACCAACATATCATCTTCTTCTTTTGTCTTTCCTCTTGGAACCGTTCCTGCGATCGGTTTGGTTGCTACAATTCCATTTAAGACACTGACTAACTTCTCTGGTGAAGCTCCAACCACCTGATAGTCAATGAAATCAAAGAAGTAAAGGTATGGAGATGGGTTTAATGTTCTTAAGCATCGATAGACATCAAATGGATCAACATCTGTCTCTACCTCAAATCTCTGGGATAAGACCACCTGGAAAATGTCACCGTCTTTGATATATTCTTTAGCTTTCTTTACGTTCGCTTCATATTGTTCTTTTGTAAGATTCGATGTTACTTCTATCTTCACAGGTGTAAATCTATCTTTGGAAAGTGATACCGGACGTTCCATCTTGTGAAGGATCAATTCTGCTTTATCTTCTAATTCTTCATATTTTTGTTTAATATTATCACCTTTGTGGATATTCTGGATGATCACAGCTTTGTTTGCCAAATGATCGAATGCGATGATCTCATCGTACATGCATAAGTGGCATTCTGGCATCTTCAGATCATTCTCTGGTACATTTGTTAATTTCTTTTCCACCTGACGGATCATGTCATATCCAAAATATCCGATCAATCCTCCAGTTAATTTTGGATAATCTTCCATAACTGGAGATTTATATTTCTTGATCAGATCACTTAGATAGCTCATCTTAAATTCTTCTTCCTGCTTTACTCCATCGACTTCTAATTCTTTTCCTGAAATCTTGATCTCTGACTTAGGATTGATCCCGATAAAGGAATATCTTCCCCACTGGTCTTTATTTTCCACACTCTCAAGCATGAAACATGGCGTTCCTTCTTTTCTCAGTGCCTGGAACATACGGATCGGTGTCATATAATCTGCCAGTACTTCGTAAAATACAGGTACCATCTGATATTCTTTTAATAGTTCTTCAACTTTGTTTAATGTCGGATATAACATATCTGCCTCCTGATCAAAATTTATCGCCGTGGTTTCATTTTTCATAGTTTATATATCTGTATACTATGATTTATAGATAGGGCCGTTTTGCATAAGCAGTACCTTTTATTTATGAAATAAAAAAGGCCCATCGTTCCTACTACTAGGGACGATAGACCGTGGTGCCACCCATATTCAAGAAATATCTCCTCTTCTTGTTAAAATATCTTAGAAAATATCTCTCCTCACTTAAGATACTCCGCTTTGTTCGATAATAAAAAGCTTTTATATCTCGTTCCCGTAACGTGGGATAACGGCGACAGTTACTAAGTTTCATAAACAGTTCTCTGTGCTCCTCACAAATCCATTCGCTTATCACATATCTATGACCTTCCAGCAACCGGTCACTCTCTGTAAGACTGTTTGATGAGCTACTTACTTTTGTTCATCGGATTTATCACTTTAACTTGTTAAATATTTGTTTATATTATATGAGTCGATTTTTTATTTGTCAAGAATTTTCTGATTATATTTTTTGATTCATTAAAATTTCACAAATCTCCTCTCTGGTCTTCTCTGGATTTTCCTTTACGATATCATAGATTTTCTCAATCACATCTGCATCTTCTAACAAATCATCTGCTATCTTCGCTATAGAATCGCCATTTTCAATCTTTTTCTTTACCATCGTTATTAATTTTAAAATTTCTCCCTGTTTTCTTCCTTCTTTTCTTCCTTCTTCTCTTCCTTCTCGTCTCCCACGATTTTCCGCGCTTCGCAACTGGCTTTCCTTATCCCTGATTGCCATTTGTTCTCTCAGATATAAATATCTTTCACTCTCATCTCGACTCATCTTAATCATTTCATCCCTCACCTTTTCCATGTAATGATTTCCTTCAGATTCTTCTCTGACTTCTTCCCAAGTACTGGCTGAAATTAATTTTGCCCATCGATATAATTCTTGCTTCCTTGCCTTTCCTTTTGTACTTCTTATTTTACTTAATTCTATCACATGGAATTGAAATTTACTACTATACAATTCACCTGTTTTATCGTCTTACAGTAAAATTCTATGATAAAATCCGGGACTTTTCAAATAATTAAAATCAAGAATTCCTACATGAATACATGGTGGAAGTTCATAATATGACTCCCCTTTTTTCAATCCTTCTGTAAACATTCTGCAATTATAAAATAAGCTTCGCTCTGCCCAATCTTCCTGATATGTATTTTGCATTTCAATGTTAATCTTTTTGCCACCGTTTAATACCATCTTTACATCTAAGATTCCCTCTTTTTCCTCTTTAACTTCACCTTCCACAAATGGATCTGCAACTTCTAACGTTTCAATATCTGTTTCTTTCAAATGCAATAATGCCATTAAAAATCCTTTTACAATTTCTTCATTTTTAAATATTTTTTGAAAGGCATAATTATTTGTTAAGCGTATATTTAATTCCTCATTGCTAGCTGCTCTTTTTCTTAACTCTTCGTCATTAAAACTTCCCTCGTTGTTATTCATATTTTCTCCTTATATTACAATTTATGTAAATTCGTGTCATGTAAGTATTTTATCAAATCTTTATTGATTGTCAATTATTTTTTGTAAAAATTTGTAATATTTGGTTATATAAAAAGACAGGAGCCAAATAAACTCCTGTCCTAACACACATCATTATATCCTACACACTTTTATTTTTCCAGTTCTTCCGTCTCAATAATAAACTTCACACTACCCTTCGTTCCACTAGCCTTCTTCGTAAATGTCTGATAGTTTTCTCCTTCATCCATCACTGCATCAGCTCTGTCTAAGATCTCTTTTGCATCATCATTGATCGTATTGACAAGTTTCTCAATACCGTCTTTTCTAAAGGTTAACATTCCTTTGTTCAAGGTAACAGCTCCATTTTTCAGAGTTGCAATTCCTGTTGTCATCTGTCCCATTCCATTATCCAGTGTTTTGGCACCTTTGCTTAACTTCTTCGCTCCATTTGCTGCTGTTTTTGTTCCACTGTTTAATGTCTTAGCTCCTTCATCTAACTTCTTGATGGAAGATGCCAGTGTCTTAGATGATGTCTTTAACTGCCCAGTTCCTTCCGCGATCTGTTTTAATGCAGATTCTAACTGTGCTGTGGATGTCTTTGTCTTTGTTAGCAGATTTTGAATCTGGGTTAAGCATCCTGATACGATCTGAAGGTCTGTCTGTGTTTCTTGCAAGCTTGTTCCGATAGATCCTGCGTAGGTTCCTAAATTCTTTGCCTGACCTCCTACGGATTGTGCATAACCGCCTAAGTTTTCTGCATCTGTCTTTAAAGAACCTGCAATCGTTGTAAGCTGTGCTTTCTGCTCATCTGTAAGAGAACTATAATTATTCTTGATAAATTCTCCAATTGCTCCTGCCTGATCTCCAACATCTGTTGCTGATGCTCCAATAGACTCTGCTAATGCACCTAATGTCTTCGCTGACACACCAACACTTTCTGTCTGTGTCTTAATATTCATTAATTCTTTTGTGATTCCTGTCTGTGCACTCTGTAAGTTAGACTGTAATTTTGCCTGATCACTTTCGCTTGGTGTACTATTCTGCAGTTCTTTGAGAATCTGTCTCACTCCATTATCTAACTTCTCTGTAGATGATGGTAAAGCACTGGTTCCTTTCGCTAACTGACTGGTTCCATTCTTTAATGTTGTAGATCCATTGACCAGTTTGTCAAGTCCTGTTGCTAACTGTTTGGAACTGACTGCAATCTGTTTTGTTCCTGATTTTAATTTTCCAGAGGCTGTGACTAATTTTTCAATTCCCTTTACTAAATCTCCAGAACCATCACATAACTTATCTGTCGCATTTTCAAGGTCCTTTAAGGAATCTGTTAATTCACTTAAATCTCCTGCATCATCTAAACCGAACTCTGATAATGTATCGGAATTCGCAACTGTCGCTGTGACTGTCATCTGGAAGTCTTCTACATCAGCTGTGATCTCGAAATCTTCTGGAATATCGAAGTTTGACCCAATACTTGTATTCTTAAGGTTTAAGCTGTCTGCTAATCCTGGCATTGCAACTCCGATAACGATATGTTTGTTACCATCGGAGATAACTTTTCCGTTTGTTGCTTTGACATTAGAGAAGTTATCTGTATTTAAGATCGCTGCTGTGATCATTGTAAATGGTGTATAGACTGTTGTCTGTTTTCCATTGATCGTTTTGGTTACGGCGGAATGATTTTCATATTCATAACGAATCTTTACTTTTCCTGATTTACCAACCAATTTCTTTGGTGAAATTTCTTTTCCATCCAGATAGTATGTGACTTTCATGGATACTGGCAGATTTTTGTCACTTGTTCCCTGATAGTAAATATCTTTTCCATTGGCATTCCATGTAATACTGTCCTTTTTGCCTCGTTTGTATGTCTCATTTCCCTTAACGTTCTCAACGTCTGTCAGGTCTGTAGCATCTTTGATCTTTGCTTCACCTGAAAAATTCTTTAACCAGTCACTGACAATAACTGTTTTCTCTTCTCCATTTGCATCTGTTTTTACGTATACGGTTTCTTCCTTATCTGCAGTGGACTCGCTGGCTGCTACCGGTACTGCTGCCGGAATCGTAAGAGCTGCAGCGAGAAACATTGCTAATGCTTTCGATAATCTTCTTTTTCTCATAACAATCGCTCTCCTATTCTAAATGACCCATCTTGAGGGTTGTTTTACAGATCAATTTATCAAATATCATAAACATTGCCGGCAGAATGAAGATTACGGCAACGGTACTGATCACAGCTCCTCGTGCAAGTAAGGTACAGATCGCACTAATCATATCAATATTTGAATAAATCGCAATACCGATCGTTGCTGCGAAGAAACTTAATCCACTTGTAATGATAGACTGCATGGATGTTTCATGTGCAATACGGATCGCTTCCATTTTCTTCTTGCCATTTATACGTTCCTTCTGATAACGGCTTGTCATCAGGATCGCATAGTCAACGGTTGCACCTAACTGAATCGTTCCGATAACGATACTTGCAACAAACGGCAGTGATAATCCCGTGTAATATGGAACTGCCATATTGACACAGATTGCAAATTCGATTACGGCTACTAGGATCACCGGTAAGGAAATGGATTTAAATACAATTAAAATGATCACAAAGATTGCCGCAATCGACGCGATATTTACATTTCTAAGGTCAACATTGGTTACTGTCTCCAAATCATTCATCAATGGTGCTTCTCCAATGACCATAGAACCTGGACTGTATTTCTTCACAATGTTGTTGATCTCGTTGATCTGTTTATTTACTTTCTCGGTTGCTGATTTGTAATTTGAACAGATAAACTGCATCTCATACTCATCACTTTGCAACATCTCTTTCATAGAAGAAGGAATCATATCAGATGGAATACTAGAACCGATCACGGAGTTCATTCCAAGACACCATTCAACTCCGTCGACTTTATCGATTTCTTTCTGCATATTGCTTAATTCCTTCTGACTCATGCCGTTCTTGATCATGACCATATGGATGTTACTCATTCCAAATTCATCACTTAATTTCTTATTCGCCACATTACTTGGTAAGCTTTGTGGGAGTGATTTATCAATATTATAGTAAATCTCTGTGTGATTATTTCCATAAATTGCTGGGAACAACAAAATCAAAAATACTACAATCGTTGTTTTATAATGTTTTGTAATAAAGTGTGATGCATTCGTAAGATCTGGCATCAGTGAACGATGGTGTGTCTTCTCAATTAATTTATCACAGATCAGGATCAATGATGGCAAAACTGTTACACAACAGATAACTCCGATAATAACACCTTTCGCCATAACGATACCTAAGTTAGCTCCTAATGCAAATGTCATAAAGCACAGTGCTGCGAATCCAGCAACCGTTGTAACGGAACTTCCTGTGATGGACTTAAATGTATTCGAAATCGCATGTGCCATCGCACGTTCTTTGTCACCTTCAAATCTGATCTTATTACTCTCATAACTATGCAGAAGGAAAATCGAATAATCCATCGTAACTCCTAACTGCAAGATCGCAGTCAATGCCATTGTAAGATAGGACACATCGCTTAAGAAAATATTCGTTCCCAGGTTATAAAGAATTGCCATTCCGATACTTAACAGGAATAAAAAGGCAACGGCAAAGGATTCCATTGTAGCAAATAATACGATCAAAGAAAGTACTGCTGCGATCGTTACGTAGATAGGAATCTCCTGCATAACCAGGTTCTTAATATCGGTAACTACCCCTGACATACCACTGATAAAACACTGTTTTCCAACAATCTTACGCATCTGTGTGACTGCTTCCATCGTGTTATCAGATGATGTCGTTTCTTTAAACATTGCGATCATCATTGTTGCGTTCTTATTAAAGAAAACTTTCCTTACTTTCTCAGGAAGCATCTCTTTGGGAACACTTAGATCAGCGATGTCATCATACCAGATGATCTTATCAACGTGATTGACTTTCTCTAGTTTCTGTTTTAATTTCTGTACGTCATGAAGATTCATATCTTCGACAATGATCATCGAATAGGCTCCGGCTCCAAACTGATCTACCATGATATCCTGCCCCTTCACCGTCTCCAAAGAGTCTGGAAGGTAACTTAAGATGTCATAATTGATCCTTGTCTTCACGATTCCAATGGTTGATGGAATCAATAAAATGAAAGCCAGGAAGACGATGAATTTTCGATGATGTACTAATTTCTTTGCAAATTGTATCATAGCATCCTCCCATTTACATTTATGACGAATAGTCATTTTTTAATCTATATAATGGTATACACCAAAAATGACCAAAAGTCAATAAACTTCTTAAAAGTTTTTGACTTTTGGTCATTTTTTCGTTATACTAAAGAAGATGAAAGGAGAAATTACTATGAAAAAGGTCGAATTAAATAAGAAAAAGAAACAAGATGCCCTTTTGAATACGGCATACCAACTGTTTACAGAAAAGGGATTCCAGAAGACCTCCATCTCCGATATCGTAAATGAAGCTGGCGTTGCTAAGGGTACTTTTTATTTGTATTTTAAAGATAAATTAGACATCCGATATAAATTAATCGCCAAAAAATCTGCAGAAGTATTTAAACACGCCTATCAGGAACTTCAAAAACAATCCATTGATCATTTTGAAGACCAACTGATCTTTATCGTTGACCAGGTCATCGGAGCATTAAATGCTAATCCGACTCTGTTAAAACTGATCTCAAAGCATCTAAGCTGGGGAATGTTTAAAAATTCCTTGGTGGAACCGATCGATGATGCCCAGAGAAATATTTATGATATCTATATGGATCTTTTGAATAATTCTGGTCATGAATTTGATCATCCGGAAGTTATGATCTATATGATTATCGAGATGGTCGCTGGATCTTGCTATAATGTTATTTTGACTGGGGAGCCTGTTTCGGTTAATGAATTGAAGCCTTATTTGTATCAGTCAATTCGGTTGATCATACGGAATCATATATTGTGATTTGTAGTTTGATGACGGAAATTATTGGTGGAATATTATAAAAAGAAATCATGTGTCCGTACGGTTGCCAACACATGATTTCTTTTTATAATATTCAAATAATTTACGTTATTCAAACCACTACACTGTGTGTATGTTTAACGGTATTGGCTAATCATTTTTGTATTCGCTAACAGAAGATTATCTTTCACTTTCATCCCTGCTCATCTTAATCATCTCGTCCCTCGCCTTTTCCATGTAATGATTTCCTTTTGTTGTTTCTATTTTACTTAATTCTATCACATGGAATTGAAATTTACTACTATAGGATTGTCCTGTTTTTAATCCTTCTGTAAACATCCGACAATTGTAAAACAAACTTCGTTCCGCCCAGTCCTCTTGATATGTATTTTGCATTTCAATATTAATCTTCTTGCCACCATTCTGCCCTACATACACACCCACTTGAATTTTTCAATCTTAAATTGTCCACACTCTAGACATCTGGTATATGATAAAAAATAAATAAACGATTGGAAGAACAGCATTAGAATTTTGCCACGTTTTTTACAGATTCGCAGCCGGCTTGGGTGCGTTGTTTGAGCCCCAAAGAGTCCTGTTTTCAATACCCTTGAAGGCGAGTTACGCAAGGAAAGCCGGCGAATCAGCGATTTGTAAAAAACGTGAGGAAAATTCTCTAGCTGCTCTTCCGATCGTTTATTTATTTTTTTCATATACTCAAAATCTACAGTTGGCCAACTACAAGAATTAAAATTTCATTCTTATTCAACGTCTGCTAATGCTGCAAGATTTTCTTCTCCTGTACGGATTTTAATAACTTTATCTACGTTGTATACAAAGATCTTACCATCTCCGATATGACCTGTGTAAAGAGCTTTCTTCGCAGCTTCAATGATGTTTTCTACTGGGATATTTCCTACGATAACTTCAACTTTAACTTTTGGAAGTAATGTTGCATCGACTTCAGCACCTCTGTAACGTTCTCCGGCACCTTTCTGGATACCGCAGCCCATAACCTGAGTGACTGTCATACCAGTTACACCAACATCATTCATTGCTTTTCTTAACTTGTCGTATCTTGTTAATTTTGCGATAATAACAACTTTATACATTCCTGTAGGTACAAGATCTGGAGCTTTGCTGACCTGTACAGCTGCTGCTTTCTGTACTTTAGAAGCTCTTTCGTAATCTTCTTCTCCAAGAACAGTATTTGCATTTTCTTCCATGATCATTGTGTTAGAAATATCCATCATACTGAATCCAGCATATGCTGATGTTAAACCATGTTCTGGTCCATCCAGACCGATGATCTCTTCTTCTTCTGTTACACGAAGACCAATCGTTGCTTTGATAATTGTAAATGTTAAACTGATCGTCACGGCTGTCCAAGCGCAGACACAAACAATACCGATGATCTGAATCTTTAATAATCCAAATCCACCACCATAGAAAAGTCCATTTAATTCACTTCCTGGTGCAGTTTTTGTTGCAAATAATCCTGTTGCTAATGTTCCCCATAAACCGTTCATAAAATGAACTGCTACGGCTCCAACTGGGTCATCAATTCTTAATTTATAATCTAATAACCATACTCCAAAACAAACAAGTAATCCAGAAACTGCTCCGATCACAATTGCTCCAAAAGCATCTGTGACATCACATGGTGCTGTGATCGCTACAAGTCCTGCAAGAGATGCATTTAATGACATTGATACATCAGGTTTTCCATATTTTACCCATGTAAATACCATACAAACAACTGTTGCGACTGCTGGTGAAATTGTTGTTGTTACGAAGATAGATCCTAACTGTTCAACAGATGTTGCTGCTGCACCGTTGAATCCATACCAGCCAAGCCATAAGATAAATACTCCTAATGCTCCAAGTGGAATATTGTGTCCTGGGAATGCATTTACTTTTGTAATATTTCCATCTTTATCTTTTGTGAATTTACCAATACGTGGTCCTAAGAATTTTGCTCCGATCAGTGCGGATAATCCACCAACCATATGAATTGCACAAGATCCTGCGAAATCATGGAATCCCATCTGAGATAACCATCCACCACCCCAGATCCAATGTGCTTCAATTGGATAGATCAATGCAGAGATTACTGCAGAATAAATACAGTAAGATAAGAATTTTGTTCTCTCTGCCATGGCTCCAGATACGATCGTTGCTGTTGTTGCACAGAATACTAAGTTGAATACAAAACTGGACCAGTCAAAATTTGCATAAGATGTAAAAATGTCAAATCCAGGTTTTCCAATCAATCCGATCATATCTTCCCCGAGTAATAAACTGAAACCGATCAGAATAAATACACAAGTACCAATACAGAAGTCCATCAGGTTTTTCATGATAATGTTTCCGGCATTCTTAGCTCTTGTAAATCCGGCTTCAACCATTGCAAATCCGGCCTGCATCCAGAATACCAATGCGGCTCCGATCAGGAACCATACCCCAAAGATCTGGGTATTTACTGCGTTCATAATTTCTTTTGTCATATCTTTGTCCTCCCATTTCGAAAGTTTTTGTTTTTTCATTCAGGAGAAACGCGCGTGTCTTTACTCAATGAATTGATTGAAGGATTTTAGAAATCCTTCTTGATAAAAAGAAAAGGCGTTATGAAGAATGATCTGTGTCATCTCATAACGCCTTTGTTATGGTTGGAATTATAAACGCCTTATTTTTATTTGTCAATAATATTTTTAGCATTTTTTATGCAAAGAATGTATCTTTTTTAGCACAATCTTAACTATTTAATTCGTTCTCAAGCATACGGTATCCGACTCCGACTTCTGTAAAAACATACTTTGGAACTGCTGGATTTTTCTCAATCTTGCGGCGGATATTTGCCATATTTACTCGCAAAATCCTATTGTTCGTATCTGCATGAGGTCCCCAGATATCTTTGATGATAGACTCATATGTAATAACCTTTCCTGCATTCTCTGCAAGAAGGGATACCAGTTTATATTCAATCTGTGTAAGACGGATTTCTTCTTCTCCAAGAAAGACTCTTCGCTTATCAAAATCAATCTTTAACTGACCTGCATGATACATTGGTGTCTTCGTCTCTGCTCCCATTGGCTGTCTTCTATGTCTTAGGGCAGTACGGATTCTAGCAAGCAGTTCCTGATTGCCAAATGGTTTGGTGATATAGTCATCTGCTCCGGCATCCAGGGCTTTTACTTTCTCTGATTCTCTGTTCCTTGCAGAAATCACGATGATCGGAGTAACTGCCCATTTTCTGATCTCGGAGATCACATCGATTCCATCCATATCCGGTAGTCCAAGGTCTAATAAGATTACATCTGGACAGTATGATTCCGCATACTGGATCGCCTGATTTCCTGTAGTTGCTATGATTGGTTTGTAGCCATTGGTTTTTAAGATCGTTGATATAAAATTGCCGATGTTTTCTTCATCTTCAGCAATCAATACATTAAATTTTATCTCTGTCATAGTTCCTTTTCCTCCGTCAATTCTTTTTCATCCATTGGCAGACTAAAACTAAACTCTGCTCCATCCTCATAGTTTCTTGCATAGACATCACCTTGATGTGCCATAACGATTGATTTACAGATACTTAATCCGATACCCATGCCCTTACGGCTTTCATGGTCTAATGCACCTGCACAGCCGTCAAACAATTGATCCAAGCGCTCTGGTGCGATACCATTTCCGTGGTCACGGATATAGAATACAACTTTGTTACCTTCTTCTTTGATATCAAGTTCAATAGGTGCATCACTTCCAGAATGTACCCATGCATTTTCCAAAAGGTTCATAATTACCTGCTCGATCAAAGTCGGATCCATTGGAACCATTAAAAAATCTTCTGGGATCTTTACCTTTAATTCACTGTCTGGATATCGCTTCTGATAACGCTGGATCGCTTCTGCTACAACTTCTTCGAGAGGTTCCGGTACTTTCTTTACATGTGGCTGTGTGTCACTTCCATTGCTCTGGATTCTCGTGATACTAAGCAGGTTTTCCACCATGTTTAACAACCAGTTTGCATCTTCTTTGATTCCCATGACAAGCTGATCTTTTGCATCTTCATCCAGCTGGTCTTTGGCTTCTAAATATGTCGAACTTGCCCCGATCATTCCAGTCAGCGGAGTCCTAAGATCATGTGAGATCGCTCTTAATAAATTTGAGCGCATCTTCTCCTTTTCTTTCTCAATCTGAAGCTCATTGATCTGCTTGTTATATTCATTTAATTTTGCAAGTTCTTTCTCTCTCTTGACAGCTGCTTCTTTCTCTCGGTTTAAGCTTGTTGTTGTCATATTCGTGATGATTGCGATCACTAAAATTCCAAGAAATGTCATCGGATATCCGTCAATCATGAAATTAATCTTAAAATATGGAAACGTAAATCTCCAATTAATAAAAATAACGCTTAACAGTGAAGAAACAATTCCCCATCCATATCCTTTTGTATATCTTGAGATAAAAAAAGTTGCCAATGTATAAATCATTGGCACATTAATGTTGTGAGCTGTCTGATAGAAAAAAATATGCGCAATGATGGTCGCAATGATCAGGATCGTGACCGAGATCAAAAAATCCTTCTCCCACTGCATCAAACCTTTTTCATTCTGCTTCATGTTTATTCTCCATTCGGCCGGATATTCACATCTATCTTACATTTTGAAACGTGATCAGAGTTCATACTCAGATCATAATCCACTTTAAGATGCATCTGTTCTTCTTCTTCGATCCAGTCAATATTGCTTGTATTGACTCCCATCAAAAGACTTCCAAATGGTGTATCATAGTAAGAGAGGTTTTCTTTTCCCTCTTCAAAGACCATATGAGAAGACTGTCCGCCTTTTCTTGTAAGTTCCACACTCTTTGGTCCGATCTTTATGACATTTTTTACGACCTCGTTGTCTTCAGAAAGTTCATCGTATAAAATATAATGTTTTCCATTTCTCAGGTAATAGGCACCTGTCGTCATCATCTCGATCGGATCATTTGGATCTACATCCATCTGAAGTCCTGAAATATTAATTAATATATCTTTTGTCATCTTATCTTCACTTCCTAATAATTCTCAATATCTACCGGCTGTACCTGATCCACACGGCATGGAAGTACTTTGTCGGCAAATGATAAAAACTGATCCGCCATATCACTGACATAATATTCATACTTCGCAGTATGATCTTCTGATGCCGCCATATCTCTCTGTGCGAGCATCTGCTTTAAAGTCTTCGCAACTTCATAGGCAGGGTTTACAAGTGTGACCTTATCCCCTACAAATCGCTGGATCGGATTGATCAACAATGGATAATGCGTGCATCCAAGGATCAGAGAATCAATATCATACTGCTTAAATTCTCTTAAATATCTGGATACCATATCTTCTGTAATACGGTCATCGATCAGTCCTTCTTCTACTAGTGGAACAAATAATGGACATGCTTTTGTAACGACAGTTACAGATGGATCTAGTTTCCTTAAATATTGGCCATACTGTCCACTCTTGATCGTTGCATTTGTCCCAATGATCCCGATATTCTTATTCTTCGTCGCATTCATTGCTGCGATCGCACCTGGCTGTACCATACCGATGATCGGCACATTATAAAGTTCCTGTAAATCAGCTAAGGCGAGCGCACTCGCTGTATTACAGGCGATGACCACTGCTTTGACACCCTTACTCAACAGAAAATTGACGATCTGTCTGGAATAGCGCACGATCGTATCTTTGGACTTCGTTCCATAAGGTACACGTGCAGTATCCCCAAAATATATCATACTTTCTTCCGGGAGCTGGCGCATGATCTCTCTTGCAACAGTGAGCCCACCAACTCCAGAATCAAACACCCCGATTGGTGCATTCATATCAAATTCCTCCTAACGATATCTTGTCATTGCCTGATCGATCAATGTATCAAGTAACTCAGGAATATCAAGTCCGCATGCTTTCCATAACATTGGATACATACTGATCGATGTGAATCCTGGCAATGTGTTGATCTCGTTAAATACAACTCTTCCTGATTCTTCTAAGAAAAAGTCAACCCTTGATAATCCAAATCCGTCAACAGCTCTAAAGATTGCTTCTGCATCTTCTTTGATCTTGCGTTTAGATTCTTCTGGCATCTCTGGATCAACAACCGTTTTAGACTCTGCATTGTTATATTTTGCATCAAAATCATAGAATGCCGCTTCTTCGGCCGCAAGGATCTCTCCAACACATGTACTCTTCACCTGTGTTCTGTCACCTAACACCGCACATTCCACTTCTCTTCCGACAATTGTTTCCTCACAAAGGATATTACGGTCATGTTTCACTGCTTCGTATAATGCCGCTTCCAATTCTTTTCTATTCTCTGCTTTGGAAACTCCCTTAGAAGATCCTGCACAAGATGGTTTTACGAAGATCGGATATGGAATTTCCTTTTCCACACGATCCATTGCTTCTTCTAAATGTTCAAAATCGCTTTCTCTGACATGAACAAACTTTGCCTGATCGATTCCAATATGATCGACGATGATCTTTGTGTATACTTTATCCATTGAAACTGCTGATGCCAATACACCACATCCAACATATGGAATTTTAGACAATTCAAACAATCCCTGAACGGTTCCATCTTCACCATTCATCCCATGAAGAACTGGGAAGATCACATCAACTTTCTGAAGTTTATATGTACCTTCTGCAAGGATCACTAAAGAACGAGTTGTTGTATCAGGAGAAATAAATGCTTTCACTTCTCCTTCTCTCCAACTTCCATCTTCGATATCTTTAACACCATCTACTAATAACCATTTTCCTTCTTTTGTGATACCAACTAAGATCACATTATATTTTTCAGTGTCCATGTTCTTGATGACTGTTGTTGCTGACAGACATGAAACATCATGTTCAGAGGAATCTCCTCCAAAGATCACTACTACATTCTTTTTCATTGATTTAAACTCCTTTATCATCATAAAAAGTATTTCATCATTATCATTTGATTATAGCACAAATTTTTCAAAAATAAATCCTTCAAAATAAGGTTCATTCTCTTTATATGCTTTTTTGTCACGAAATGTCCATCCGTAAATTGGAATCTTGTAAAATCTGCGGCAGATCTTGAGTGGAAGACAGTCTTTATATTTATAGTGATAGGCTATAAAATCTGGTTTTGTAATAAAATTTGTCAATAAATTCTTCACAATAAAATAACCGATTTTGCGAGTAAGCGTCCCTTCTTCTTTTTCTTTCAAAAACTGCTCACTTAACTGTCCACGGATCACTTCTGGACGGTTTTTCTTAAACCAATACAGAGCATACGGATGAAAACATTCCATACAATATAATCCTTTATATTGATCTAAAGCTTTTGCAACTTTCTTGCATAATTTACGGTTGCATGTTTCCATTTTTAATTCTACTAATAATGGTACTTTGCCATCAACTTCTCTTAAAACTTCTGCAAATCTTGGAATTCTTTCTCTCGTTCCCATCAAACGATATCTGCATAATTCACGATAAGTAAGATCTGTGATCTTTTTATTTACTCCACATGTTCTCTTAAGATCATAGTCATGGTGAACTACCATTACACCGTCTTTGGTCAGCTGAACATCTAATTCTATCCCATAGCCTGATCCCTTTGCTTTCTTGAAAGCTGCCATGGAATTTTCTGGAATTCCCTCTTCTCCATGGAATCCTCTGTGTGCATAGTATTTTACATTTAGCACAGGATGTTTTCTTTTCTTTCCCGGATCGATCATCTTGATGTATGCAAAGATTAAGACTGGTATCCATAACAAGATCATTTCGCATCCCTCTTTTCTTCTGCCATCCGCGTTAATGTTTCACATTCATTTAACTGTGGATCTTCTAATACCTGATCTAATAGCCAAGATAAAATTTGACCGATTTCTTTTCCCTGTGGAACTCCCATATCCATCAAGTCTTTTCCATTGATCTTTAATTCTTTGATGGAAAGGCAGTTTTTCTCTTCGATGATTTCTTCGAATAATTTCTTTGTTTCTTGTAATACCTGTTCTTTCTTATCTCTCTGATAATCACTTTGTGCACTGATATCTGCTTTCTGGACCTCCATCAGTCTTGTAAACAACTCTGGGGTTAACTGGCTGACCCATCGTCTGACTGTTTTCTTATTGACTTCTTCTATAGAAGCAAATCTACGGTCATGCCATCTGACAAGAGTCGTTACCTGCTTGATCGTCTGGTTGTCAAACTTTAATCTTCGTAGGATCTTCCTTGCCATCTCTTCTCCGATCACCGGATGCATTTTAAAATGATCTTTATCTGGACCTTCAACTCTCGCTGTTGGTTTTCCCACATCATGAAGCAGCATTGTCCACCGGTAAATATGTTCTGCTTCAATCTGTTTCATTGCTTCGACCGTATGGATTCCAACATTGTATTTGTGATGCGGATTATTCTGCGGTGTTTCCATCATAATATCAAATTCTGGGAAAATGATCTTCGTCACACCTAGTTTATATGCATTGACCAATACTTCTGGATGTGCCGATGTGATCAGTTTTTCAAGCTCTACCTGAATTCGCTCAGCACTGATATCTTTTAGAAATTTTGCCTGATTTTTAATTGCTTCTTCGGTTTTTTCTTCGATTTGAAATCCTAATTGAGCCTGAAATCTTAGAGCTCTTAAAATTCTCAATGCATCTTCATCAAATCGTTTCTTTGCTTCCCCGACACAGCGGATCGTTTGATTTTTAAGGTCTGTCATACCATCATACATATCAATGATCCCTTCACTGTCATTATATGCCATCGCATTGATCGTGAAATCTCTTCGTAACAGATCTTCTCTTAATGACTTTGTAAAATGCACTTCATTGGGACGTCTATGATCTTCGTATTTTCCATCGACACGATAGGTTGTTACTTCGTATGGTTCATGATTCATAAGAACCGTAACTGTTCCATGTTCGATTCCTGTATCTACCGTATGATCGAAGATTTCTTTAACTTCCTGAGGTGAAGCTGATGTTGTGATATCCCAGTCACCTGGAGTTCTTCCTAGTATGGAATCTCTGACGCAGCCCCCAACGATATATGCCTCAAATCCATGTTGTTCTAATGTCTGTATTACCTTTGCTGCCTGTGCGGGCATCTTGATCTTCATCCTATCACCTCTCCTTTTCTTTGTTCTTATATCTGCTTCTCATATTTATTTACTATTCTTACAAATGTATCTCGCAAACGGAAGAATTGCCGGAAATGTATCTTCATAATCCCCGGCAATTGTTATCATTATACTCTTAGTAAGCTTTTCCAAAGTAAACCATCTTCTTCGCAGGTTTTCCACAGTGAACACATACGTCACTTAAATGTTCCTGCTCAAATGGCATACATCTTGTTGTAGCTGTTGTCTCGTCTTTGATCGCTTCTTCGCATTCTGTTTCTCCACACCACATTGCTTTTACGAAACCATCCTGTTTCTCGATGTGGGCTTTGAATTCATCCCAGTTTCTAGCCTCTACTGTATGTTCTTCCAGATGTTTCTTTGCTCTCTCAAGCATATCGTTCTGCATCTGTTCTAATACTTCACCAAGTTTTGTCTCGATCTCATCTAAAGATACAATGATCTTCTCTCTTGTATCACGACGAACGATCACCGCCTGATTCTTCTCGATATCTTTTGGTCCGATCTCGATTCTTGTAGGAATTCCGCGTACTTCCTGTTCACTGAATTTCCATCCTGGGCTCTTATCAGAATCATCAACTTTTACTTTGTAAGAAGAAGCAAGTCTCTTTCTGATCTCTTCTGCTTTATCAAGCACTCCTTCTTTCTTCTGCATGATCGGTACGATCATTGTCTGTACTGGTGCGATTCTTGGTGGTAGTACAAGACCTGAATCATCTCCGTGAACCATGATGATCGCTCCGATGATACGTGTAGACATTCCCCATGATGTCTGATGTACATACTGAAGTTTATTATCTTTATCTGTATACTGAATATCAAATGCTTTCGCAAATCCATCACCAAAGTTATGGCTTGTTCCAGACTGTAATGCTTTTCCATCGTGCATTAATGCTTCAATCGTATATGTGGAATGTGCACCTGCGAATTTCTCTTTCTCTGTCTTCTGTCCTTTTACAACTGGAATTGCCAGATACTGCTCACAGAAATCTGCATACATATTTAACATCTGTACCGTTCTTGCTTCAGCTTCTTCTTCTGTCGCATGTGCTGTATGTCCTTCCTGCCAGAAGAACTCTGAAGTTCTTAAAAATGGTCTTGTTGTCTTTTCCCAACGTACAACAGATACCCACTGATTATATAATTTAGGTAAATCTCTGTGAGACTGGATGATCTTTGAATAGAAATCACAGAATAATGTCTCAGATGTAGGTCTTACACAAAGACGTTCCTGTAATTCTTTATCTCCACCATGAGTTACCCATGCAACTTCTGGTGCAAATCCTTCGACATGGTCTTCTTCTTTCTTTAAAAGGCTTTCTGGAATAAACATTGGCATTGCAACATTTTCCACACCTGTTTCTTTAAATTTAGCGTCTAAAACTTTCTGGATATTCTCCCAGATCGCATATCCATTCGGACGTAAGATCATACATCCACGAACGCTTGAATAATCTGCTAATTCTGCTTTCTTAACAACATCTGTATACCACTGTGCAAAATCATCTTCCATCGCAGTGATCGCTTCTACTAATTTCTTATCTTTTGCCATTGCAAAATGTCTCCTTTTCTATGGTTATATACACAGTTTTTGTGTACAATGATACTAAGAATAATATTACTGTAAAATGTCGGATTTTTCAAGGGGTGACGTTTTATTTAACTACACAAAAAGGAGTTTTTTATGGCAAATGAAAACAAGATGGGGTATCTTCCCATCAAAAAGCTGATATTGCAGATGTCCCTTCCTCCGATGTGCTCCATGTTTCTGCAATATTCTTACAACCTTGTTGACAGCATGTTCGTGGCTAATATCAATGAAAATGCACTTGCGGCGGTTTCTCTTTCCTTCCCGATCACAACCCTTATGATCTCCCTGTCCATCTGGATCGGGGTCGGTATAAACGTTTTGATCGCAGGTTATCTTGGAGAGAAAGAGCAAGACCTTGCTGACTGTGCAACAACACTTGGATTGTTGGTAGCCTTGATCGTCGGTATCTGTATCAATATCCTTACACTATTGATCATGAAACCGTACTTTTCAGCATTCACAAACAATCCAGCTATTTTTGACTATGCGATGCAGTATATGTCCGTCTGTGCTTTTATGCAGGTTCCAAACATGGTACATATCGCCATCCAAAAGGTCTTTCAGGGTACTGGAAATATGATCACTCCTATGTGGTTTCAGATCGCAGGAGTTATCTTTAACTTTGTTTTCGATCCATTACTGATCTTTGGAATCGGACCATTCCCTAAGATGGGAATCCGTGGTGCTGCACTGGCTACTGTCCTTGGATATGCTTTATCTATGGTGATTGCTTTTCTTCTGCTTGTTTTTACAAAACAGAAAGTTCGTATCAAGATCAAAGGATTCCATGTTGATTCTCATATGTTAAAGAATCTGTTTTCCTATGGATTTCCTTCATTTGTTATGAATGCTCTTGGATCTTTTATGCTGACATTTACCAATCTGTTTTTAACAGCTTATTCAGATACTGTTGTTGCCTTTTTTGGCGCCTATTTCAAAGTACAACAGATGATCTTCATGACAGTAAATGGCTTGATCCAAGGATGTTTACCTGTCATGAGATTCAACTACAGTGCCAAACAGCCAGAACGTTTAAAAGAAGCTTTTCATTTTGGCACACAGGCGGCAACTGTTATGATGATCGGTGGAACATGCCTGCTTCTGTTTTTACCAAAACAGATCTTGTTCCTGTTTGCAGCTTCTGAATCAATGATCAAAATCGGAGTTCCAGCCATGCGGATCCTGTCAATCGGTTTAGTTTTCTGTGGATTTTCTATTATGATCGCTACTTATCAGCAGGCAATTGAGAAGATCCAATCTAGTATGTTGATCCACATCTTACGGCAGGGAATTTTATTGGTGCCTTTGATGTGGCTGTTTAATCATATGTTTGGGATAAATGGGATTTGGATCTCATTTCCTGTAACAGAAATTTTAGTGTTTATTGTGGCTGTTTTATTACAAACTGTTATTTCAAAACCACAATAAAAATTATTATTTCTTGTATTAAAAAAACTCACTCCTTTAAAAATCACAGAATATTTTTACCGTAATCTTAAGTAACACAGGCCTCTCGCCTAACCGCTGAACAGGCTTGAAGCTTAACAGCTAAAAGCCTATAGAATATAATTTTTAAATTTATTCTATAGGCTTTTTTCATCACATTAATTAAATGTTTTGTACATATTGTTTTGCAAGTTCTGTAATCTTCTGATAATCTTCTTTTATGACCAGATCTTTATTTACCAGATTACCTCCAACTGCTACCATGTTATATCCAGCTTCCATTAGAGATTTCATATTGTCTGCATTTACTCCACCTACGGCTGCATATGGAATAAAATCACACGGTCCCTGCAATGCTTTTATATAACTTTCACCAAAATTTCCAGCCGGAAAAATCTTTACAACATCAGCTCCTGCTTCATATGCTGTCACAACTTCTGTGGTTGTTAAAGCCCCTGGCATAGATCCTTTTCCTAACTCTTTTGTTTTCTTGATAACATCCACATTCATGTTCGGGGAAATCATGTATTCTGCTCCAGCTCTGGCAGCATCTTCTACTTCTTTTGTACTTAAGACAGTTCCTGCTCCTAAATAAATTTTATCACCAAAAGTATCATGTGCTTTCTTTATAATATTTAAAGTCTCTTTATAAGATTCTTTGGATGAATGACTTAAAGGAAGTTCAACTGCCTTGATTCCTCCATCTATCAATGCCTGAATCGTTGGAATAATATGAGCTTCATCAATTCCTCTTGCAATTGCTATAATTTTATAATCTAACAATTTACACATTTTATTTCCTCCATTTTACCATTCCGCCATAGTTCCATCATAATTTCTCCATTTTGGATTTGTCCAATGAAGACCTTCTGCTGAAACCTCTTTGACCATATCTTCGTCTATCTCTAGTCCCAATCCTGGTTTTTTCGGAATATCCACATATCCATCTTTATACTGGAATACCTCTTTGTTCTTAATAAAGTCTAACAAATCAAATCCTTTATTATAATGAATTCCAAGACTCTGCTCCTGAATAAATACATTTGGAGAGCAAACATCCACTTGTAACGTCGCAGCAAGTGCGATTGGACCATATGGTGCATGTGGTGCTGCTGCCATATCATACGCCTCTGCCATTGATACGATTTTTTTCGTTTCTAAAATCCCTCCACATAACGCTACATCTGGCTGAATAATATCTACCGCTCCTTGTTGGAACAATCGCTTGTATTCCCATCGTGTGATCAGTCGTTCTCCTGTCGCTAATGGCGTTGATACCTGATTGGCAATTGATTGAAAACTTTCTTCATTTTCTGGTAAAACGACTTCCTCAAAAAACATTAATTTATATGGTTCTAGTTCATGAGCCAACACTTTAGCCATTGGTTTATGAACTCGTCCATGAAAATCTACTGCAATTCCAAAATCATTTCCTAAAACCTCTCTGATTGACGCAACTCTGTCCACCACGGCCTGAACTTTGTCAAATGTATCAACGTAATGTAATTCTTCTGTTGCATTCATTTTCACAGCATCAAATCCCATTTTCTTTCTTTCCAATGCTGCTTTTGCCACATCATCCGGACGATCACCACCAATCCAGGAATATACTTTGATACGATCTCTGGCTTTTCCTCCTAAAAATTCATAAATTGGAATTCCATAATATTTTCCTTTGATATCCCATAATGCCATTTCAAATCCAGATACAATCGTACCATTGATTGGACCACCTCTGAAGAAAGATTTGTACATTTCCTGCCATAATCTCTCAATTTCAAAAGGATTCCTTCCCATCAAGTATGCACCCATCTCTTTGGCTCCTGCTACAACAGTTTCTGTTTTTGTTCCTGAGATCATTTCACCCCAGCCTTCAATTCCTTCATCTGTGCAGACTTTCACAAAAATCCATCTGGGTTTTACTTCATATACAACAACATCTGTAATTTTCATCCATAATCTCCTTTTCTGTATTGATTATCTGATCTATTCTATTTAAATATTTATTATCTAAAAAATTCCTGCAATTAAAGATAAAATATATGATAATAAATGTGTTCCTGCATCTTCTGTAGATACTAAAACAGCTTTTCCTAATTCATATCCTCCAGAAACGGCTAATGCTGTATGAACCGGCGCCAGTGCTGTTGCAACCCATAACATGATTGTTGTGAAAATAACACATGAAATATATGATCTAACTACATTTCCTTTACTAAAAGCTACAGGATATGCTGATAACCACATTGCCTGATACGCAATGTCTGAAATTGGAAGTAATCTGTTAAATGGTAACACCATCGCTAATACAATTGTTGTTGGAACCATTAAAATACCAACTGCGATACAACTAGGATTTGCAATCGTTAATGCTGCATCAATACCAATATGGAAATTATTTCCTTCAAATTTCTTATTTAATAGTTCTTTTACTGCATCTGCAAATGGAATCAATCCTTCCATTAATACCTGCATCATTTTTGGAGTTAATAACATCGTTGCCGCTGTATACATTGCAACACTCATAACTCCAGCTACATCATTTCCACCAAGAATTCCAAAAACAATACCTAAGATTAACCCGATAATCAATGGTTCTCCAAGAATTCCGAATTTTTTCTGAATTGACTCAGGATCTGCTTTTAACTTATTTAATCCAGGAATCTTATCGTATAATTTATCTAATAAATATGCTAATGGTGCCCAGCTAATACTGTTTGATGTCGGGAATGATACTCCTGGCAATCCGAATGCTTCTTCTACAACTGGCTGTGTCCAATCTGCAAGTTTAAATGTAACGATTGCACAAACAGCCCCGCAAATCAATCCAATAATCGCACTTCCTGATGCATAATAACAAATTGCTGCACAGAAAATGAAATGGTTATAACTCCAAAAATCAACCATAACACAATTCGTCAACTTAAGCACTAACATTAAAATATTTAATCCTAATACTACAAATACGACAACTGCAGCCATTGGATACGCCCATGTTGCAGCTGCACGTGCTGGCCATCCTACGTCCATGATGTCTGTATGTAATCCAAATGCTTTTACCATATTCTGTACACTTGGTCCAACCTGTGCGATAAATGCATTAATTACTAAATTAACCCCACAGAATCCAACTCCTGTTGTAATACAGCATTTGATCAATTTACTGATCTGTACTCTCAGACAAATACCAATAACAAACATGATGATCGGCATCATACACATTGGTCCGAGTCCACAAATCCAATTCAAGGCATCAATAACTACCTGTAATTTCATATCTACTTTCCTCCCCTCTCTTATTTACTTAGAATTTCTAAAATTTTATCGATTGTAGCCTTTTCTCCAACCCCTGTAACAAAACATGTCCCGACAACAACTGGAACATCATCTGTTAATGTATCTTTTAACACCCCTGTTGGTACGATCACATCTGGACGTTCTTCTTTCACTTTTCCCTGAACTTCTGCAAATTTACACTGAATAAATTTTGCATCAATTCCTGCATCCTGCATTGCCTGTTTTAATTTATTGATTGCCATTGTTGAAGTAATCATTGAAGACCCACAGCATACCATAATTTTTTTCATTTTCATTTCCTCCTAATTTAACCTTTAATAATTGAAATAACTTGTTCTGGTGATTCTGCTTTTACAATCCGTTCCATTTTTTCGGAATCTGCAAAAATTGCCATGATATCCTGCAAAATCTCTATTTGTTTTCCATCTTTCCCTAATGCAATATTAAATACTACATTTACATGAACAGATGATTCATCATCCATTCGTTTAAATTCTACTGGCTCATCCAACACTGCGATTGCGATAGTAGATTCGAGTACATATTCTGGCGAAACATGAGGAATTGCAACTTCCCATTTCTCAAATTTCAGTCCCGTTGGATATTCCCTTTCTCTCTCCAAAACAGCCTCATAAAAATTTTCTTTAACTTTTCCATTCTGTAACAGTTTTTCATAGAGCTTCCAGATAACATCTTCTTTTCTGTCAGCTTTTACATGAATTAATGTACATTCCGGAAATAACATATCTTTTAACTGCATCGTCTGTCCCTTTCTTTCAATCGTTATTTCCACTTAAAAATTGTTGTGGATTTTTTATTAACATCTTAGAAAAATCTTCTTCTGAAATATATTGAAGTAAGGTTTTTTTCAATTCCGTTAATATATATCCAAATCCAGGCGTTCCTCCATATGACAAAAGATAATCTGTCTTTCCCATATCCCCTGATAAAACAACATGATCTACAAATCCTGCTTCTATTAATTCTGTGATTAATTGTACACAGAACGCATCATGGTCACTTAAACTTCTTCCTACATGATCAATACAGATCTTTGCACCTCTTTTGCACAATTCCTTTGCATAATCTATATCATGTTTGCTGTCGATATGTCCTAACAAAACATCCTTTGCAGATACACCATAATGTTCTAATAAATCTAATTGTTCTATCCCCATTGTTCCTTTATCACAATGTGTACTGATCATAATTCCTGTATCCTGATGAAGTCTGGCAACAATCTCAACTGCTCTTCTTTCCTGATCTGTGATATTTTCAAAACTTGTTCCCATTTTTATTACGCCTGGACGTATTGAAGTCTTATCTATCCCATTTTCAATCTCATTTAAAACTTCATCATATATCTGTGAGGATTTTTTTTCTTTAAACCATGACGGCATAAATAATTCCTTGTGAAACCCTGTACAACAAATAACATAAATTCCTGTTTTTTCCGCAATTCTCTGATATGCCAAAACATCTCTTCCATAATTGATCGGAGTCATTTCTACAATTGTCTTCCCTCCTGCATTTGCAAATAACTGTACTTCTTTTGCAGATGCATTTTCGTCACTTAGCGTATAGGCAATATATTTTTCATCGGGAATCTGTGGTTGAACAATCAAATGTTCATGAGAATACACAGTTCCTAACAGATTCGCATTCACTGGCCCGGTGACTGTCATTATCTGTTTTCCTCTCATTACAACACCTCCTTTTGTTTCAAATAAAAAACGTTGTATATTTAAAACACATTACATCTTTAACATGTTTTTAATATACAACGTTTCAAAATCAGACACCACAACAGGAATGTCCGTTATCATTACGGACATTTCAATATCTAAAAGTGTCTATTAAGGACATATCAATCATTACCGTAATTCATTATTTCCTTTTTTGTTATTCATTTATTTTTACATTTCTATCTGGGATAACAGATTCACAAAAGTCGTAAAATCCGGCTCCTCTACCAACTGCAAAACAGCGCTTTCATTTGCAATAAATTCTGAAATCAATTGAAGAAAATTCGTTAAATCTCTTTGCTCATCTTCTGCTACCGCCATCAAAATAACAACCTGCACATCCTGCCTTGTCCAACGGATGGGATGATCCAGTACCGAAATGCATGCAAAACTGATATCCGATGTTGTTTCATACGGATGAGGAAGTGCTACATGCTTTGCCAAATCTGTTCCTGTTATCTCTTCTCTTCTTAATAATCCTTCATAAAAATCCGATGGAATTCCATATTTTTCTGGAATTCTCTTACATATCTCAAATAAGATTTCTTCCTTTGTTTCTCCCTTTATATTATCATAAAACAGTTCTTCACTATATACATCTGCAATCGTATTCGAAGACTTAAATTTCAAAATGGAACTGATCTTTTCCACTTCTTCATCTTCTAAAAATGCCGAAATTCCCAACACTGGTTTAGGCAAAACTCTGTTGATCTCTACCGTTGTAAATATGTAATCTACTTTTGAGAAATCAAATGAATCCAGATTATACATCTCGCATGTATATACTTCATCTATATACTTCTTAAATTTTTTCTTATACTGATATGCCAAAAGCTTTGATGTACTCATATTGGTTGCGCAGATTACCAGAATATTATATTTTTTCTTTTTATCTTTTTCCTGTTCAATAAATAATGCAAAAATGCTGGTCAAATAAGCAATTTCATTTTCTGGGACTTCATGAAAATAGGTTTTCTTCAATGGAATTACTGCCTGTGATGCTACATTGTATGCGAAAAAATATTTTTTCTTTGTTGCTTCTGCAAATGGATTCTTTGCAATAATTCCATACCTCATTCGAATATCCATAGGAATCAAAAAACTGATCAGATCATAAAGCAGTGACAAATTCTGTCTCATGTCCAAATGCATCATATCATAAACACAATCAAGCATTTGTGTTGCCTGTTTTCTTGCCTGATTAATAACTCCAGATTCCAACTCTCCTTCTAATACATTATAATCACTTCTTGCAGCAATATTGATAGCTATATAATATATCTCTGAATCCAGAAGATGTATATGAAACTTTTCATTTAATTCTTCTACTATGTTAGTTGCAACATCAATGCACGGCTTATAAATTCTGTGAACTACTTCATTTTTACTAACCGTAATTTTATAATTTTCTTCATATCGTACTTTTGCAATATAAATACAGGATGTCATTTCCTGAATCATAGATTTTGACAAAACGACTTTTTGATTTTGGATATTATTTAAAAGAATTTTTGAAATTTCCTTTAATTCATTTTCTTCTTTATCAGAAAATCTTTGTGCCCATTTATTATCTTTAAACTGAGATATCATACAATTACGAATATCAAATTCACTACCCTGAATATGCAATCCATAATTTGGACGTCTGATCAACGTTATATGATAACTTTTTAAGCTATCCTCGACATTTCTTATATCATTAGTAATTGTTGACCTAGACACATATAACATCTCACTCAAATCATCAATTCGGACAAATTTGTGCTGTTTTAATAAATAATCTAACAGCCATTCTTCTCTTTCTTTTGAATTATTCGGAATATCATTCTTTGATAACCATTCATCATTATTAATAAAAGCCTGATATTTCTCCTTATCATAAATTAATAGATGATATCCTTTTCTTGTCTTAGATTCGATCTCTATCCCATATTCATCCAAAGAATCCCTCATCTTTCCTATTGTTGTTCTGACGGTCTTCTCATTCAAATCCAAAATCTTTGCAAGTTCTGAAGCTGTAACATATTCGCTGTCAGATAATTCGATTATAATTTTTTTCATTCTTGCATCTAACATAACTGTATCTCTCTTCACGAAGGTATTTTAAACTATCTTTTTATTATAACAATTTCCCCGAGATAAGACAATCAATAATCTTGATATTTCGTTACCACTAATACATTGATAATGTCAAAAAATTCGATGTATTAGTTATTGGAGTAATCATATAAACTACATCCTCCAAAAAACTAATACACCGAATCTTATTTGAAATCTAAATATTATTTACAAAATTACAGTAAAGATTTATATAATCCAATAATATCCTCAACACTTGCATCCTTAGGGTTTCCAGGTGCACATGCATCTGCATAAGCGGATTCTGCTAAGAACTGGATATCTTCTTCTTTCACGATTTCTTTTAAGTCTGCTGGTATTCCGACATCTGCTGATAATTTTTTAACCGCATCAACAGCTGCTTTTCTGTATTCTTCTTGTGTCATATCTTCGACACCTTCTACACCCATTGCTTTTGCGATATATTTATATTTATCTCCTGTTGCATCTGCATTGTATTCCATAACAGTTGGAAGTAAGATCGCATTCGCTACTCCATGAGGTGTATCATAAACTGCACCTAATGCATGAGCCATAGAATGTACGATTCCAAGTCCTACATTTGAGAATCCCATTCCTGCAATGTACTGTCCCATTGCCATTCCTTCTCTTCCTTCTGGTGTATTCTCAACAGCTCCTCTTAAGCTGTCAGAGATCAGTTCGATGGCTTTGATATGGAACATATCTGTCATTTCCCAAGCTGCTTTTGTTGTGTATCCTTCGATGGCATGTGTTAATGCATCCATACCTGTTGCTGCTGTTAATCCTTTTGGCATAGAAGACATCATTTCTGGGTCGATCACTGCGATCACTGGAATATCATGAGGGTCTACGCATACGAATTTACGTTTCTTTTCAACGTCTGTGATAACGTAGTTGATCGTTACTTCTGCAGCTGTTCCGGCTGTTGTTGGAACTGCGATGATTGGTACGCAAGGTTTCTTAGTATCTGCAACTCCCTCTAAGCTTCTCACATCTTCAAATTCTGGGTTGTTGATGATGATTCCAACAGCTTTTGCTGTATCCATAGAAGATCCACCACCAATAGCGATCAGGTAATCAGCTCCTGCTGCCTTAAATGCTGCAACTCCTGTCTGTACGTTTTCTATCGTTGGATTTGGTTTGATCTGTGAATATACTTCATATGCAAGTCCTGCATTATCTAATACATCTGTTACCTTCTTTGTAACTCCGAATTTTACAAGATCTGGATCAGAACAAACAAATGCTTTTTTGAATCCACGTTTTGTTGCTTCTGTTGCGATCTCCTGAATTGCTCCTGCTCCGTGATAAGATGTTTCATTTAATACGATACGATTTACCATTTTATACACTCCTTTTATATTGACATTTTTTTAACTATCTTCAGTATAAAATTGTTTTTTCACAAATACAAGTTACACATTTGGCAAAATGTAAAAAATGTTACACTTCATCAAAAGTGTAACATTTTGTTATCTTTATATATCTTTGAACAGATCATATAGCTTTGGAGGCATCGCATCGATCAGCTGATCTGCGAGCTGTTCCGGCGACATCTTCATTCCTGTTGTCGCCCATTCTACAGTCATGGCAATTGAACCTCGGCAATACATTCTCAACAAGAATTCTAATTCTTCTGGAATTTTATCAACTCCCTGTTTGTGAATGATATCACAATAGAATTGATAAATGCACTGATAATCATACTCCATCAGACAGTTCTGACTCTCGCTCGAAAAAGCTGCTGCGAAAAATTGTCCTTCACCTTTGATGAATTCAAATTTCTTGAGCAACCCTTCTCTTAATGTCAGACTGATACCCATCTGTTTAAACGACATCTGAGCCAATACATCAAAATACCAATTGATCAGATCATATTTATCCTTAAAATGCCGATAAAAGGTTGGACGAGTTACATCGCACTGATCTACAATCTGTTTCACTGTAATCTTATCTACTGGCGTATGCACCAACAACTCTTTCATTGCATTTGCTAATTTATATTTCATTTTCTCTGATACATCCATCTCGTCCCACCTTCTTTCATATGTGGTTTTATTGTACCTTATTTGACACAATTTATAAAGGCAAAAAAGGATGTTATCTGCTTTTGTCTCCAAATAACAACCTTTTTATCTATTATCAAGAAGTTTCATGTTTAATAAGAGGCATTTCCTCTTTGACCACAAAGTGCTTCGAATTCTTTTAATTTGTTTTTTGCCTGCTGGGAGACATTTCTTGGAACCTGAATCTGAACAACTGCGTATTGATCTCCCTTCTGAGATGGATTCTTCATAAGCGGCATTCCTTTTCCACGCAGTCTGATCTTAGATCCTGACTGAGTTCCTTCTTTGATCTTACAGATAACATTTCCATATAATGTCTTGATCACTGCTTCACCTCCACAAACGGCTGTGCTAAATGAAACATTGATCGTTGTATACACATCATTTCCTTTTCGCTCAAATCCTTGTTTCTCACCGACTGTTACTTTCAGGAATAAATCACCTGCTTCACCGCCTCCGATTCCTGGATTTCCTTTTCCTCTTAAGCGAACACTTTTTCCTGTATCAATTCCGGCTGGTATATGAACCTGTAATGACTGCATCGCACCATTTTGATCTTGCAAATGAATGACTTTATCGCAGCCCGTAACCGCTTCATCAAAACTAATAGAGATATCTGCGTGTGCGTCGGAACCTTTCTGTCTGAAGGATCCACTTCCGAATCCACCACCTCCAAATCCATCAGAAGAGCCAAAACCTCCTTGATGGAAACTGCTTCGATGGAATCCTTTGTTGTTTCTTCCGCCACCGAACATACTTCCAAAGATGTCACCAAAGATATCATCGCCATCTCCACCTTCAAAGTGGAATTCCTGATATCCTCCATGAGCACCACCATAGTTTTGGTAATTCTTATAGAACTCAGATTCTGCTCCGGTTCCGTCAAAGGCAGCATGACCATATTGATCATATAATTTTCTCTTCTCTGGATCACTTAATATATTATAAGCATCGGTCGCTTCTTTGAATTTCTGTTCTGCTGTTTTATCTCCAGGATTCATATCTGGATGATATTTCTTTGCCAGTTTCCGATATGCTTTCTTGATCGTTTTTTCATCTGCAGTTTTACTGATTCCAAGAACTTCATATAAATCACGTTTTGCTGCCATTTCGTTTCACCTTCTTTTCCTTTCATTCTCAAATAGATAGAAAGATTCCCCGGGAATCTGATCATCCCGGGGAAAGTTCTTTTATCCTTCAATCGTAACGAATTTCTTTTCTTCTACTTTCTTCTCCGGAGCTTTCTTCGGAATATCCAGCATCAGAATACCATTCTCGTATTTACCGTGGATATCTTTCTCTGTGATATCTTTGCCAACATAGAAGCTTCTGCTCATGTTTCCTGCGTAACGTTCACGACGGATATATTTACCTTCTTTATCTTTCTCGTCTTTATCTAATCCTTTTGCTGCACTGATCGTTAAATATCCGTCTTTCAGTTCAGCTGTTATCTCATCTTTCTTAAATCCTGGAAGGTCGATCGCTACTTCGTAGTTTCCGTCTTTTTCCTTCACATCAGTCTTCATTAAGTTCTTTGCGTGTTTACCATACAGTTCTTTATCAATATCTGGGAAAGAAAAATCCATCCAGTCGTCGTTAAATAAGTTTCCTCCAAAAATACTAGGCATCATCATCATAAGTCATCTCTCCTTTTTCTTTATAATAATGTTTGGGCGTGTCAGGGTAATTCCTGACACTTGCCTTTTATGTGAAGCACATTCAGATTCGTTCTGAATATGACTTGTTGTATCTTACAGGGCCTTCGGTTCTTTGGCTTCTCTCTTAAGCCCTTCCCTCTTGCTCTAGTTGTACTATAACACCTATTATTAGCACTGTCAAGTGTTGAGTGCTAATTTTTTTGAAAATTTTTTAAGCCATAATATTTTCGCATTTGACAATCATTTTTCTATGTTATTGGATTTGACTGTACGATGGTTCTTGTATCAGCGGTTACTTGTCTTGCTGTTTTACATAACCTTGGAAGTGTTGGTATCGGTACGATCATTGCTGCTGTTTTGGCTGGTACTGTTGTTGGTATCATCACAAAGGCATTTGGAAAACAACGTGATAAGATTCTTGGAAAGACAGATGAAGATTTAAGATGCAAAGAAAGGCACACAAACATTGATTATTATGTTTGTATGCCTTTCTTTATTGTATCCCCAAAATTAAATTGCTCTCAATTTTCGAGAATAAATTGTTCTATCTCAGAAAACATTTCATTATCCCAAATCAGCCATCTTTTAAATGCAGCAAACGCCGCACTATCTCTAAGCTCTTTTTTCAGAAGATATCCTATATCTTCTTTCTCTTCCTTGTCTTCTGTCTCCTGGTATTCTCTAACATACTCTTTAAAATTTGAAAGATTTTGTCGTAATGTTTTTCTTATGATCTGTGCTTCTATCTTCTTTTGAGGTGTTGTTCCATAGTATGCAGCTTCTAATAAAGCAATTGTATTCTTTACATCTTCTCGTTCTTCCTCAACGGATGTAAATTCTAATTTTTCATCCGTTCCAAAATAACCCCTTTTACGAAATGCTATCATTTTTTCTACTGGTTCTTTTGTACAATCTAGAATTGGTTCATACTTATCTGATTTGATATTATTACAGTGTGCACAGCTCCAAAATAAGTTTTTCCAATCATATTTTAAAGTTTTATCTCCACGGTGTGGAACCAGATGTTCAATCTGATAAGAAGTTACTGCTTTATTTTCGCAAATATAACATTTTCCATGAAATATTTCTTTTAATGCCTGATTTACACTTTCAATATTATAGGAACTTTCATTTTCACTGGCTTTTTGCAAATCTGCAATCGCCTGTTTTGTTTTCTCTGTTTCCTTTCTTTCAATTTTAATCATTGGCTTTTCTTCTCCGTTCAATATCCTCAAATCTTTCCTTGGCAACCCCTGAAAGTTCTGTAGATATATTCTTAAACTTTATTCTTATTTCCGCTCGTTCGGCACGTTCATCTTCTGTCAAATCATTTCTAAGACAAAGTTCTTCATATCGATTCAGGCTGTTTTTTAATTCATCTGAATAAGCATCTGCCTCAAAATATCCCTCTGCAAGATCATCAGACGAAAATCCTGATAAATTATCTAACTCTACCTGTCGTTCAAGATCATATGCCTTTGCATTTGAGATTGAATTCAAAATATATGGGGAGTGTGTTGTCACAATAAATTGAATTCTAGGGAAAAATTTTGTTAAAAATGGAAAGATTTTTTTCTGTAATTCAATATGCAAATGTGTTTCCAATTCATCAATCAGTACAATCCCCTGATAATCATATTCGCTGATTTTATCTTCTAACAGCCAATTTTTATCCATTCTTAAAATCAGATCAGATACTATATAGATCACGGATGAATATCCATCTGATAATTCATTAAAACTGAATGGTTCTCGTCCATTTTGCCGGATTTTAAAATCATATTTCTTGTAATCATATTCTATATGGATTGATTCTTCATCTAACAAAATCTGCAATGCTAAATCAAATCGATCAAACCATTGCTGAATTTTATCTGCTGTCGTTTGATCGCCTTCATTTCTTGCGTATGCCTGCTGAGTTTTTAGATGTACCATGTATTTCAATAAAATATCACCCGCAGATTCATCAATTCCATACGTATTTTCCAATGTAATATTTTCTACTCCATTAGGACGCATAAATTGTGCTTTTCTTTCAGACGGAAAATAAGCTGTTATAAACTTTCCATTATGATACATCATTTCAAGTCCTTCATACTGATTTAAGTTTATTTGAACTCCATCACTATATTTTTTTAAAAATCCTAAACATTGTTTAAGATCCTTATCTGCCGCATATTTTTCGCTATCACTAGATGCAGATAATACTTTCTTTTTAGCTTCATTTATCCACGTAGGATATTGATCAAATACTTGTGATAGTTTTTCATCATTAATCGCTCTCAAAAATTTTTCTATCTCCAACAACAATGATGTTTTTCCTGAACCATTCTTCCCAGTCAAAAGTAAATGCTGGCGTTTATTTGAATCTAATTTTATTTTTATATCAGACAGATGATATAACTTCTCTATGTCTATCTCACTGATAAAATATTCCTTCACTTTAAATCCTCCGATTTTTAAGATTTTTAAATGTTATCTATTATTATATCACTCTCTTATCACATTACACCAGCATTTCATCCTATATTTCTGCTCTTTACATCTGACAGTACTCTATAAATTTCTCCATCTCTTTTGTCATATATTTATTTGCATGATAAAACACTTGTCGATACATTGTAATATCAATATCTTTCACATCTAATTTTGCGATCTTCCCTTCTTCAATATCCTTTTCTACAACAAATAATGGGAGATAAGAAAGCCCTTTTCCTGTCTTTAACATCTTCTTGATAAATGCAGTATCACTGCATTCAAGTACTGGCGATAATGTCTGTTTATGCAGAGCTAATTCCTGTTCTAATGCCTGTCTGTAGTTTGCATTTCGTTCTGTTAGATAAAACGGTGCATTTAAGATTTCCTCAACCTCTATATTCTTTTTCCCTGCTAACTTATAATTTGGTGCAGACACAAAGATCACAGGCTCCGCTTTTTCCATGACTTTCACCCAGTTTTTATTCCATCTTGGCGCATCCAGAATATAAATGACATCGAGTTCATTATGTTCCATCTTCTGGATCAGGCGTTCTGGAGAACCGATCGTGATCTGAATTCTAACCTGTGGATGTTCTTCCCGAAACCGCTGTACGATTTCCTGCAATTTGACAGTGCAGAGTGATTCAATCGTTCCGATATGCAATGGATTTTTTAACTCTGTGGTATCGTTCATTGCATCTTTTGCCTTGTGCATTTCATCAATGATCTTATTTGCATGTATTAAAAATTCTTTTCCTTTCGGTGTGAGTATCACTTTTTTTCCTGTACGGTCAAATAACCGCACTCCCAATTCTGTCTCTAACTGACGGATCTGTACTGTCACGGCAGATTGCGAATAACCTAGTAATTCTGCGGTTTTTGAGAAATTCTTCACTTGTGCTATCTGCATAAATGTCTGTATCTGACGGAATTCCATTTTTTCTCCTTTGTACTATTATGAATAATTTTCAATGTTATTATTAAATCTATGAATTTGATTCATCTATATGTGGATGATACAATATAAACATAAAGACGTCAAACATTTTTTGTGCACATTAAACAAACTACGATGATATGTGATTATGCTTTTAGAGGAGTAATTAAAAATGGAAAAGAAAAAATTTAAACTTGGTCTGGTACCAAAACTTATTATTGCCATCATTATTGGTATCCTGTTTGGACAGTTCCTTCCAACTGGATTCTGCCGCTTTGTTGTAACACTGTCTGGATTCTTCAGTACCTACTTAAAATTCATCATTCCACTGATGATCCTTGCTTATGTAACTATGGGAATCGCTGATCTGTCACAGGGTGCTGGACAGCTGCTTTTAATTACCGTTGCTCTTGCTTATGGTTCAACTTTACTTGCTGGTACAGCTTCTTACCTTGTATCATCCAATCTGTTCCCACACTTTATGACTTCTGGGGCATTAGATCAGATTGCTGCGACTGCTGATGCGTCACTGAAACCTTATTTTTCACTGACGATCACACCGCTGTTTGATACATTATCTGCTGTTGTTCTTGCTTTCATTTTAGGATTATGCTTATCCACAATGAAAGGTAAAGAGATTGGAAACAGCCTTTACAACGGAATGAGCGATTTCTCAACGATCATCGATAAAGTCCTTCACAAAACGATCATTCCTTTATTGCCATTGTATATCTGTGGTACATTTACTGATATGACGAAATCAGGGAAAACATTTGCAATCCTTGGAATCTTATGGAAAGTATTCCTTGTAGTGATCATCATGCACTTTGTATGTATCACGATCCAGTTTATAATTGCAGGTTCTGTCAGCAAAAAGAATCCTCTCTCTCTTATTAAAAATCAGGTTCCTGGTTATACTACAGCTTTAGGAACTCAGTCTTCTGCTGCTACAATTCCTGTCAATCTGGAATGTGCAAAGAATGACGGTGTCAGTGCTCAGATCCGTAACTTTGTAGTGCCTCTTTGTGCCAATATCCACATGGCAGGTTCTATGATCACGATCACAGCATGTGCAACTGCTGTATGTTTGATGAATCAGTTACCGATCAGCCTTGCAACTGTTATTCCATTTATTATGACACTTGGTGTTGCAATGGTCGCTTCTCCTGGAGCTCCAGGTGGATCTATCATGACTGCATTGCCTTTCCTTTACATGGTATTTGGTACAACAGCAGGAGATACAAACGGACCAATCTGTGCTTTAATGGTTGCACTTTATATCACACAGGATTCTTTCGGAACTGCATGTAACATTTCCGGAGATAATGCGATTGGAATCGTCGTAGATTCTATTTACAAGAAATTTATTTTAAAAGAAGATACAGTGGAGGCTTAATTTATGTCTTTTATCAGTGCATTTGATGTTATGGGGCCAAATATGATTGGTCCCTCAAGCTCCCACACAGCCGGAGCTGCAAGGATCGCATTTCTCGCAAGAAAAATGTTAAATGGTACACTGAAAAAAGTTCAGTTTACACTCTATGGATCTTTTGCAAAAACTTATCATGGACACGGAACGGATCGTGCCTTATTAGGTGGGATCATGGGATTTGGAACCGACGATATGAGAATCCGCGATTCTTTCGAGATTGCAAAAGACATTGGACTTGATTTCTCTTTTGTACCAAATGAAATAGAAACTGATATCCATCCAAATACAGTGGATATCTTAATGACAAATGAAAACGGAGATCACATCTTGATCCGTGGGGAATCTTTAGGCGGTGGAAAAGCCAGAATTTGCCGTATCAATGATGTAGAAGTTGATTTTACTGGGGAATACAGTACCTTGATCGTGATCCAGAAAGATAAACCTGGCGTTGTTACTTATATCACAAAATGTCTGAGTGATCAGGATGTTAATATCGCTTTTATGCGTCTTTTCAGAGAATCTAAAGGAAATACAGCTTATTCTATCGTTGAATCCGATGGTCTTCTTCCTGAAAACATCGCAGAGGAGATTAGGAAAAGCCCAAATGTCTCAGATGTTATGATCATTCAGCTGTAGAAAGGAGACTGAAATATTATGGATTTTAAAAACGCAAATGAATTGCTTGATTTATGTAAAAAACATGATCTTCCAATCTCCGAAGTGATGAGACAGCGTGAGATCGTAGAAGGGGAAAAAGAAGCTGATACGGTTCATAATGCAATGGCAAGAGTTCTTGAGATCATGAAAAATGCTGCTTTTACTCCGATCAAAGAACCGGTTCGTTCCATGGGTGGACTGATCGGTGGCGAGGCAAAGAAGATTGCTTCCCGGTATCATTCTGGTATTGGAATCTGTGGTGATCTGTTAGAAAAAAGTATGATTTATGCGATGGCGACTCTTGAGACGAATTCATCCATGGGGTTGATCGTAGCATCCCCAACCGCAGGGTCTGCCGGAATCGTTCCTGGACTTTTACTTGGGCTTCAGGAAGTTCATAAATTAGATGATGAACAGATCATTCAGGCACTGTTTAATGCCAGTGCGATCGGATATCTTGCTATGAGAAATGCAACGGTTGCAGGTGCTGTCGGCGGATGTCAGGCGGAAGTCGGTGTTGCTTCTGCGATGGCTGCTTCTGCCACTGTCGAACTGCTTGGCGGTGATCCAGAACAATGTCTTGGAGCTGCCTCTACCGTTTTAATGAATATGTTAGGTCTTGTTTGTGACCCCGTTGGCGGGTTGGTGGAATATCCATGCCAGAACCGTAATGCCGCAGGTGTTGCAAATGCGATCATCGCAGCTGAGATTTCTTTATCTGGAATCCATCAGCTCATCCCGTTTGACGAAATGTTAAACGCAATGTATATCGTTGGTAAACGACTGCCAGCTGAACTAAGAGAAACCGCCCAGGGAGGCTGCGCTGCAACTCCTTCTGCATGTGCTGCATGCGGAGGTTGTGCGTAAAAATTCCTTCAGAACACATTTTTAAATAGTAGGTAATAAATCAATCTCTTTTTTGCCTCTTTTGGGTGTTTTCATATATTGGTATCTAAAAGAGTGTCTGCATCACTTAATGATGCAGACACTCTTTATTTACTATATCTTAAGCATCCGATATCCAATACCTATATGTGTCTGTATATACTGCATGCCATCTTTATCTGGCTGTAATTTCTTCCGTAATGTTGCCATAAACACTCTAAGTGATGCAACATCATTTTCCAGTGAACTGCCCCAGATCTGTTGTGTGATATAAGTGTGAGTCAATACTTTTCCAACATTATGAGACAGCAAACATAATAATTTATATTCGATTGGTGTTAAATGCAGTTCTTTATCTTTTAAATATGTAGATCCTGCTGTATAGTCGATCTTTAACTCTCCATTTACAAAGACTGCTTGTTCTTGTTCCTCGCCTGACTGGATCAATGCTAATCGGCGCTGTGTAACCCTGATCCTTGCAAGCAGTTCATCAACTGAAAATGGTTTTGTGATATAATCATCTGCTCCTGCATCCAGTGCTTCTATTTTATCTACATCTTCACTTCTTGCACTGATAACGATAATTGGTACGTTAGACCATGTTCTTACTTTTTTGATCACATCCACACCTTCCATATCTGGCAATCCAAGATCTAATAAAATAATCTCTGGTTTATGAGAAGATGCCTCTAAAATAGCTGAACTTCCATTCTCTGCTGTAATATATTTATAATCATGTGTTTTTAATGTTGTCACGATCAGATTACGGATTGGCCGGTCATCCTCCACGACTAAAATTAATGCTTTATTCATTTAATGTAACCTCACTTAATGGCAGTGTGAAAGAAAAAATACAACCATGTGGTGTATTGTCCTCCAACACCAGTTTCCCGTTATGCACCTCTATGATCGAACGGCAAAGTGCCAAACCTAAACCAAGACTTCGATGGCTGTCTGCGATCGTATTTTTCCCTGTATAAAACATTTCAAATATATGTGGCTTCATTTCATCACAAATTCCAGGGCCGTTATCTTCTACTTGAATCTTTGCTTTTCCATTTTCATTCATGGCACAAATGCGGATTGTAGATCCTTTCGGTGTATATTTAATTGCATTATCGACCAGATTGATCAACACTTGCAGGATCAGCCGCACATCCATATGTGCAAGTATCAATTCATCGCATTCTGTAATGATCTGATACTCTTCATGTTTCCTGCTGATATGCCGTAATGATTCCGCGATCACCTCATCTAATAATTGATCTGTAAATTTCAGTTTTAATCTTCCATCATTTAATCTTGTGATCGATAATAAATTTTCAACGATATTGATCAGCCATTCTGAATCATCATAAATATCTGTATAAATCTGATGTTTTGTTATATCATCAAGACGTTCTCCACTATTTAACAGCATGTCTGCATTCCCAGAAATGGAACAAAGTGGTGTCCTTAGATCATGTGAGATCGCACGAAGCAGATCTGCTCTCAACTGTTCATTTTTGGCAAGAACGGAGATTTTTTCTTTCTCCATGATATTCTTTTTATTTTCCATGGCAAGTGCACATTCATTGATCACAGAAAGTAAGATACTATATTCGAAGGAATCGAATGTATATTCGTCAACTGGTATTGCGATCACACCATACACATTATCCTCAATACAAATGGCAAGGCATAGACACTGTGCATCTTTAAAACGTTCGGTCGTTGCTCCAGCACGCTGCTTGTTTTCATACACCCATTTTGCGATCTCCTGCTCCCTGCTTGTCAATAAATCTTCTGTCTGTCCTTTCTTTTTATTCGAAAATATGTGTGGTGCTGACAATTCATCGTCTTCCACAACATATGCTACAATACTGCGGTCTAATAATTTGATAAGCTGTGTACATGTAATACTTAAAATATCCGTATCGTTTTTTGCTTTTTGGAGTAACCGGTCTGTGTCAAATAAAATCTGTGTACGAAATGCAGATTGTGCTGAAAGCCTTGCATGTGTTTTTAATTTTGCTGCAAGTGTTCCAGTAATGACAGAAGATATTAACATGATCACAAAAGTTACCGGATATCCAACTGCATACGTCTGAAATGACATTCTTGGTTCCGTAAGGAAAAAGCAGAACAAAAATACACTTAAGACAGAACCTCCAATGCTGTATAAATATCCATCTGTAAGGATTGACGTTAATAAAACACCCAAAATATAAATTGTAACGATGTTTGTATCTGTAAATTGAAGTTTCTGGATGAATAGACCGATCAACGTACAAACTGCAAATATAAATAATGTCAATAAACTGTCTTTCATCGTAGGCTTTCCTACATAGACCGCTCCATGCGGTTTTCGATAATTATCTAAGTTCATCGCATCTGGAATAATGTGGATATCAATATCCGGAACAGCCTCGATCAACTTCTCTGTTAATGTCTGTTTGCTAAAAAAGTGATTTCTCTTTGCACTGCTTTGTCCGATCACGATTTTTGTGACATTTGATAAATGTGCATATTCCGCGATCTGTACCGGAACATTTTCCCCATGTGTCATTACGATTTCCGCACCAGATTCCTTTGCAAATTGTACATGAGCTTCCAGTCTTCTTTTGTCCGATTCTCTTTCTCTTTTTCCTGTCTGTACATACAATGCCGTAAAACGTGCCCGCATATCTCTTGCCATTTTTGCTGCTGTACGTATAATCTTTTCATTCGATGGTGAAGAAGAAAGACAAACAAGAATGTGTTCGTTTTCTTTGTTCAGCTCTACAAATTCTCCTGTGCTCATCTTGACCCCCTTTCCTTATCGGATGCATTATATCATGATCGTCAATAATAATCCATAAACACATCAATCATCGTCATCATCTTGCTCCCTGTCAATTACTTTCCGATTTTCTCCAAGAAAATAATTTACTTTTTTCAAAAAGAATAACACAAATGCAAACATCAGTATTACCGCCAATGCTAAAATGAAATCTGACATAAGCTCTCACCTCTTTTTCATGACATCAGATACAAAAACACTTTTTGATCGCTTTATATTCTCCTAATACCAATAATGTAACATCTTCCTTAAAACAGGTATCCGCAGATATCGCCATACTTACTTTTCCATCATCTTTTACTGCCATAATGTTAATATCATATTTTTTTCTAATATCAAGTTTTCCCACTGTCTTTCCGATCCATTCCTTCGGAACCTCTACCTCAAAGATCGCATGTGAGGCATCGACTTCCATATAATCAAGAATATGATCATCGGTATAACGGATCGTTGCCCATTTTGCCACCATTTTTTCTGGATAGACTACCTTATCGGCTCCATTTCGTAAGAGGAATTTTTCCTGTACATCTCGTTCAGCTCTGGAAATAACCATTTTGCCTCCAAGTTCTTTTAACAGACAGGTGGTTTCCAACGAATTTTGAAAATTCCCACCGATCGTAACAAAACAGATATCATAATTTGCAATCCCCAGAGATTTTAAAAATTCCTCATTCGTACTGTCCCCGATCTGTGCATTCGTAACATATGGAAGTGCATCATTCACTCTTTCCTCATCCAGATCAACTGCCATGATCTCATGTCCAAGCTGACTTGACTGTATCGCTATATGTTTTCCAAAACGTCCAAGTCCGATCAATAAAATATTCTTCATCATCAATTCCCTCTTTCTTTTATCCCACTATAATCTTATCAAGTGGTAGTTTTGCTTTTCGTTTATTTTTATCTGAAAATACTGCATAGATCAGCGTCAAACCGCCAACACGTCCCAGATACATCAGTATGATCAAAATGATCTGTGACAAAATATGAAGTTTTGGTGTGATTCCTAATGTCAAACCTACGGTTCCAACTGCAGATGCTGCTTCAAACAGACAGCTTGAAAGCGGCAGTCCCTCATACACACTGATCGTCATTCCGCCTGCAAAAAACAAGATAAAATACATCATTGCGATCGTTGTTGCATTTTTTATCACACTAGCATCGATTCTTCTTCCAAATGCTGTCACATCATCACAACTTTGAAAGGTCGCCAGTACATTTAAAAGTAACAGAGCAAATGTTGTTGTTTTCATACCTCCTGCTGTAGAACTTGGTGAACCTCCGATCAACATCAATAAAATCATCATTGCCTTTGATGCTCCTGTCAGCATCGAAAGATCTGTCGTATTAAATCCTGCAGTTCTCGGTGTCACAGCTTGAAACAATGATGCAAGCAACCGGTGAATCCCTGATAGATTTCCATAATCCTGAAAGAAAAAGAAAACAGCTGGTAACAGGATCAGACATAATGTTGTAGTTAGAATAACCTTACTCTGCATATGGTAATGCTTAAAATGAAATTTATGAAGATAAATGTCTTCCCATGTAAAAAATCCAATTCCACCAATGATGATCAGTAACATGATCACAATGTTGATCACTGGATTTACCGCATATGATGTCAATGATACAAATGGATGCCATTTTGTTCCAAGAAGATCAAATCCTGCATTACAAAAGGCTGATACAGAATGAAAGATCGACATCCAGATTCCCCGTAATCCAAAATCATGACAGAAAACAGGCATCATGAATAACGCACCGATCAATTCGATCAATAAAGTTCCTTTTAAAATAAAACTCATCAATCGAACGATCCCTCCTACTTTCGGTGCAGAGATCGCATTTTGCATCGTGCTTCGCTGCATGATCGATATTTTTCTTCCTGATAATATAAATACGGCTGTTGCTGTTGTTATAACTCCCAGACCTCCGATCTGTATCAGTAACATGATCACTGTCTGTCCAAAAACGGACCAGTAACTTCCAGTATCCAGAACTGCAAGCCCTGTCACACATACTGCAGAAGTTGACGTAAATAATGCTTTATGAAATGGTGTTATGATTCCTTGAACCGATGAAATTGGCAGCATCAGGATCAATGCTCCAAAAAGGATCACTCCTGCGAACCCTAATATGATCACCTGAAATGATGTTAAATGTCTTTTTTTATGAATCTTCCATGGCATATATGATCTTACCTCTTTTTCAAATTATTTTATGACTTTTTGATCTTATCATTATTATATCTTTTATGATAAAAAGATAGTGTAAGGATATGTTCTCTTGTATTAAGATTGTATAAAGAAAAAAGGAGCATAATATGATTTCAAGAAAGAATCCTGCTTTACAGGATTCTCCGCCTGCGGCGGGTCGCTTCTGCCTCTGGGATTTCGTAAAAATATCTGTAAAATATAAAATCCATGAGAACACGATTTTTTGGTTTGTTGTTCTCATGGATTTTATTGTTTCTTATTTTTTCAAGTATTCTTCAATCATACATTCATGCTTCTTTTCTTTTTTACTATAATTAATTCCCACAAGCAAAATATTACCTGCATATTTTTGAATAGAATCTGGATATTTTTTATCCTTAATCTGTTGCAATGCACTAACAGCACTCTTATTCCACTTCAATTCCACAACAAGTGCCGGATAATCATTTCGATATTCTGTTTTTGGAATAAACACAAAATCTGCGAACCCACGTCCTGTAGGAAATTCCCTGACCGGTTTAAAATAATACTGCATTGCACTCAAATAAGCTAATGCCAATACACTGCTGAGTGAATTTTCATTGTTATATTGAATTGCTGAAACATATTCCTCATGGATCTTCTCAATCTGAGCTGCAACTATTTCTCCATCCATATCCAAAGTTGCATCCAGTAAATCCTCTGATTCTTGCTGAAATTTCAGCATTTCATTCCATTCTTTTCTTTTTGTTGCACGAATCAGTTCTTGTCTTATCTCTTCATTCGGTACAAATGCCATCCTATTAACACTTGAATATGCTAAGTATCCCATATGAATCAAATATGTTAAAACGTCATCTTTATTTACAATATTCTCAACGTCATTTTGGAATGACCCAACATCTACTTCAACAGATGCTCCCGACACCATTTCAATAATTGCGGTCTTCAATCCATCAAAATCCATATTGATCAATGGAACAATCGAATCATAAGAAGCTGTTCCTGACCAATAACTTTGGAAGTTTCCATCCGCCATCAAGTTTACAACTGCATTGGGATTATAGACATGATATTTTCCTAACTGATATCCATCATACCAACGCTTGACTTCTGTAAAATCCTTCTTATATGTCTCACAAAGTGCTTTTACTTCATCTTCTGTAAAACCGATGTAAGAAGCTAAACATCCTGCATTCAACATGGAATATTCTCGGAAATTGTTAAGTGCTGATTGTGTTTTTTCTTTCTTGATCGGCAAGATGCCTGTAAGATAAGCAAGTTGAATATATTTCGTTGGTTCTGTTCCCTTAAACATACCTCTTAGGAATCGGATATACTCATCCTGCACCTTTTTGTTCGCTGATTCATCTCTGATCAGCACATCCCATTCATCAATGATAATGATAAATTTCCGTCCTGTCTTATCCTTAACCAGAGAAAGTGCATCTGGCAAAGATACCACTTCTTGACGTAAAATCTCTGGATAAACTTCACGCAATTCATCCAACACAACTCTTGTTATATATGGCACAACATTATCCGCATCTTCGCAATTTATCAAAAACCATTGTACATCAATATGAATCACGTCATATTTATTCAAATGTTTCTTAAAATCTTCTGATTGTCCTATCTCAAGATCAGAAAACATCTTTTCTGATTCTGCTCCCTTACTGTAATATGCTGCAAGCATATTCGCTGCATATGATTTTCCAAAACGTCTTGGGCGGCTATTGCAAATATACGCATCTGTAGAATCCAGAACTTCATTCATACATACGATCAATCCTGTTTTATCTACATAAATTCTGGAATTAAGTGCTGCTTGAAATGCACTATTATCTGGATTAACAAATCTGCCCATATTTTATACCTCTCCAATTCCTTTTACCTGTTTTTAATATTTCTCTATTTTACACACGTGTTCTTTTGTTTTCTTATCATAATTAATACCTACTAACAGCATATTATTCTGATATTCTTCCAAACTCTCAAAATATTTCTTCTCTTTCATCTGCTTGATCGCACTTTCCGCACTCTTATCCCATTTTAATTCAACTACCAATGCCGGTTTCTCTGCAAATTGTTTTTTCGGAATAAAGACCAAATCTGCAAATCCTTTTCCACCTGCCAGTTCTCTGTGAATGGTATAAAAATTCCTTGCTGCATATAATGCGAGTGAAATCGTATAACTCAATGCATTTTCATCATTATACTGGATATGTGATGTCTCAAAATGTGCCTGTTCAATGGCTTTCGATACCTGTTCTTCTCTGCCTTGCCAGATTGCATTTAATGTATCTGCAGAATCTTTTAGTGCTTTTGAAACAGATCCCCAGTCTGATACTGAAACTGTATTTACATATTCTGCCCGAATTTCACTATTTGGTATCTTGACTGTTTTTGTTTTATCATCATATGCAAGATATCCAAGATGGATCAATAATGTCAGTACATCATCTTCTGTACGAAACGTTGCCATATCATTCGTAAAACTTTCGGTATTCACCGCCACGCTTTCTCCAGCGATCATACTTAAAACATCATCTTTTAGATGCTCAAAATTCATATCAATATACATCTGTAATGCTTCAAAAGTCTCTGTCTGATTCCAGTAATTTGATATCTTTCGAAATCTCATACTATTTACAACCGATCTTGGACTATACACAGACAGTACTCCGTCAAATGAATATCCATCATACCAGTTCTTAACTTCTTCCATATCCATTCCGTATTGTTCACAGAGCTTTTTGACTTCTTGTTCTGTAAACCCGACATAACATGCTAAAGGTCCCGGGGCGATCATGGAAAATTCATCAAACATATTCAGTGCCGAATGTGTTCCATATTTCTTAATCGGTAAAATTCCTGTCATGTAAGATAGATAAATACATGCCTTATCTTTTAATAAGTCCCGTAGAAAATCTAAATATTTTTCCTGTGCTTCTTTATCTTGTTTATATTCCCTAAAAATGCAATCCCATTCATCAATGATCACAACAAATGGGTACTGCATTTGTGCATAAATATCCTGCATACACTCAATCAAATCTGTATCGTCAAAATAATCAACTTCTGGATATTCCATTTTCAAATCTCTGATCACAAGCTTCTTCACACGATCGATCAATTCTTCTACATTATGACTTCGACTTAGAAATTCCTGCATATTTAAGAATATGGTATTATATTGATTCAGATATTTTTCAAAATCTTTATCTTTTGCAATTTCAAACTTTCCAAATAATTCTTTTGAATTACAACCGCGGCTGTAATAAGCTGTCAGCATATTCGCAGCCATTGACTTCCCAAATCTTCTTGGACGGCTGACACAGACATAGTTTTGTGCTGTATCTAGTACGGAATTCGTATATTTTATCATCCCTGTCTTATCTACATAAATTTCAGACTGAATCATTCTTCTGAACTTTTCATTCCCTGGATTTAGATAATTTCCCATACGATCACCTCCTTGAATCAATTTTCTATAATATGAAAAAACTTCGTGCTCTTATCTATATTGATTATGATAGCACGAAATTTTAGCCGCCTCAACTTATATTAATTACATGAAATGAAAAAACACCTGCTCATAACATACATAAAATATACGTTACGATCAAGTGTCTTTTCATACAGTGATTATATATAGAATTTCTTCTATCCTAGTTGTTTACTGCAACATGTTTTGCCTGATCTGAATTGTAAACTTCTTCATCAACCAGACCTTCAGTTGCTGCTGTGATAACGGCTGCTGTTGCTGCTCCTGTTACATTTGTCATTGTTCTTGCCATGTCAACGATCGTTGAGATTGGTGCAAATACGACAACTAATTCGATTGGTAAGCCAAGTGCTGCAAATACAGCTGTTGATGTGATCGTCGCTGTTCCTGGAACCCCGACTGTTCCAACAGATACTACTAATGTGATCAGGATCAGAAATGCATACTGTGCAATTCCGTAATGATATCCTAACATATGAACACTAAATACCGCTGTTAATGCTGGCCAGATTCCTGCACATGCTGGCATTCCAACATTGGCTCCAAGACCTGCCGTAAATGATGCTACATCTCCATCAACTCCAAGTGCTTCTTTTAACTGTCTTAATGTAACCGGGATCGTACCAACACTGCTTTGTGTCGTAAATGCTACATACTGAGCTGGTGCGATTCCTTTAAAGAATTTAACAGGACTTAATTTTGCTACAAATTTAATTAATAATCCTTCTACTCCAAATGCCTGAACTGCACATAAGATATAAGATAATACTAATGTACTTAATAATGGCAGCAATTCCGTGACACTGCTTCTTCCAACAGCTCTTGCCAAGAAAGATAATACTGCATATGGTGTAAATCCAATGATCCAGTCAATTGCCTGTCCGATCACCTGATTCCCTGCATCAATAAATGCTTTAAATGGTTTTACGGATTCATTTTCTTTGGAAATTGCATTGTAAGATAATGCAATGATGATCGCAAATACGACGATCGGAATGATCTGTCCTTCACTCCAGTTTGTTGCGAAGTTGCTTGGGAATAAGTTTACGATCGTATCAACAACAGATGGAACTTCAACTTTCTGATATCCATCAGCTACTTTGTAAGCAAATCCATCACCAACTTTTAAGATGACTGCTGCGATCACTGTAATCGTACTTGCGATCGCTGTATTTAAGATCAGATAAAAGATTGACTTTCCACCGATTTTCTTTAAATGAATGGATTCGCTTAGATTTGTGATACTTGCGATGATACTAAATAACAGCATTGGTACAACAAGTGCTGTCAATACATTGGTATAGATACGTCCGAAAATCTCAACATATGTAAAATGATTTCCAAATCCCAGACCAACTGCGATTCCAAAAACTGTTCCTAATAATGTTAAAAGTCCGAAGTCTACGCCTTTCTTATAATCTAAATAATAGATAACCGCAAACAAAACAATTGTAACTGCTAGTGCGGCAAAATCTGCTGTGTTAATGCTCATTTTGTTACACATCCTCTCTTATAGTTTTTTCTTTTTCATAGTTTTCCAGTAGGAATTATTCGTATAATAGCATTTCCTAGTAATACTGTCAAGAATATTTGATGCTTCTTTTTTTATACAATTTTGATTTGTTGGAATGTTTATGAAGCATAATAACATTACTTTCTGTCTGAAAATTTCCTATTTTACAATCAATGCTGTTCTCCATACACACCCACTTAAATTTTCAATCTTGTGAATTGTCCACTCTATAGACTTTAGGTATATGATAAAAAATAAATAAACGATCGAAAGAGCAGCATTAGAATTTTGCCACGTTTTTTACGGATTCGCAGCCGGCTTGGTGCGTTGTCTGAGCCTCAAAGAGTTTCTGTTTTGAATACCCTTGAAGGCGAGTTACGCAAGGAAAGCCGGCGAATCAGCGATCTGTAAAAAACGTGAGGAAAATTCTCTAGCTGCTCTTTCGATCGTTTATTTATTTTTTATCATATACTCAAAATCTACAGTTGGCCAATCACAAATTTAAGACAGTTCCAACTTACCAGTATATAATTGATAGTAGGTTCCTTTATTCTTAATAAGATCTTCATGATCTCCACGTTCAATGATCTTACCATGTTCAAGTACAATGATCGCATCACTATTTCGGATCGTAGATAGTCGATGGGCGATTACAAATACAGTTCTACCTTTCATCAGGTTATCCATTCCTCGCTGTACAATGCTTTCTGTTCTTGTATCAATACTTGATGTTGCTTCATCTAAGATCAGTACTGGTGGGTTGGCTACGGCTGCTCTGGCAATGGATAGTAACTGTCTCTGTCCTTGAGATAATCCTTCTCCGTCTCCGCTGATCACAGTGTCGTAACCATCTGGAAGCATTTTGATGAACTGGTCTGCGTGTGCTAATTTGGCTGCTTCGTAGACCTGTTCGTCGGTTGCCGCTAAATTTCCGTAGCGGATATTGTCTTTGATCGTTCCTGTAAACAGGTGTGTATCCTGTAATACAATTCCTAAGGAACGTCTTAAGTCGTCTTTTTTGATCTTCTTGATGTTGATTCCGTCGTAACGAATCTTACCATCCTGAATGTCATAGAAGCGGTTGATCAGGTTTGTGATCGTTGTTTTTCCGGCTCCTGTGGATCCTACAAATGCTAGCTTCTGTCCTGGTTTTGCGAACAGACTAATGTCATGAAGGATGGTTTTATCTTCGTTGTAACCAAACGTTACATCTTCAAATCTTACATCTCCAGTTAATTCTGTATATGTTACAGACCCATCTGCAGAGTGTGGATGTTTCCATGCCCACATTCCTGTTCTTTCTTCACATTCGATAATGTTTCCATTTTCATCTTTCTTCGCATTTACTAATCTTACATATCCCTCATCTGTCTCAGGTTCTTCATCGATCAGGGCAAAGATCCTTTCTGCACCTGCAAGTGCCATTACAATAGAGTTAAACTGCTGTGCGACCTGCATAAATGGCTGTGTGAAACTCTTTGTAAACTGAAGGTATGATGCCATGACACCTAATGTGATCCCTCCAATACCTTCAATAGCTAACACACCACCTAATACCGCTGTTAATACAAATTGAAGGTTTCCGATATTACCTATAACTGGACCCATGATATTTGCATATTTGTTGGCATTTGCAGCACTTTCAAACAGAGATTCGTTTAACTTGTCAAATTCTTCTTCTGATTTACGTTCGTGGTTAAAGACTTTGACAACTCTCTGTCCATTCATTCTCTCTTCGATAAATCCTGTCACATCGGCTAATGATTTTTGCTGGCGGATAAAGTATTTTCCGCTGTTTCCACCAATCGCTTTTGTCACCGTGATCATGATTCCGATAACAACAACTGCAAGAATCGTTAAAATCGGACTTAATACTAACATAGAAATAAATGTTACAATGATCGTGAAAAATGACATCAATGCCTGAGGAATTGCCTGGCTGATCATCTGTCTTAATGTGTCCGTATCATTTGTGTATAAACTCATAATCGAACCATTTGTATTCTGGTCGAAATAACGGATCGGTAATGTCTGCATATGTTCAAACATATCGTCTCTGACACGTTTTAGGACTCCTTGTCCGATAAATACCATCATCCTTGTATAAATAAATGTTGCAATGACACCTGCTGCAAAGATGCATCCAAGGACAATCATTGCGTGGTAAAAATTTGTGAAATCTGGATTGCTCTGTCCAACCAAAGGCAGGATGAAGTCATCGAGCATAAATTTCAATGATAAAGATACAGATACAGAAGCTGCTGCACTGATGAAAATGCAGACAAACACGAGAATAAACTGTAATTTATAAGTATCTGTTACATATTTTAAAAGACGTTTTGCTGTCTTCGCCGTATTTTTGTTGATCGTCTTTTCTGATCTTTTACTCATCGTCTTCTCCCCCTTTCACCTGTGATTCATAGACTTCTCTGTAAATATCATTTGTCTTTAATAATTCTTCGGATGTTCCAACACCCATGATCTTTCCATCATCTAATACGATGATCTGGTCTGCATCTTCGATGGAAGATACTCTCTGTGCGATGATGATCTTTGTTGTATTCGGAATTTCTTCACGGAATGCCTTACGGATCAATGCATCTGTCTTTGTATCAACCGCACTTGTGGAATCATCTAAGATCAAGATCTTTGGTTTCTTTAATAACGCTCTTGCGATACACAATCTCTGTTTCTGTCCACCAGAAACATTGTTTCCACCCTGTACGATCTGTGTATTGTATCCAGCTGGAAATTCATTTACAAACCCGTCTGCCTGTGCTAATTTACACATTCTCTGAACTTCTTCATCGGATGCATTTTCATCTCCCCAACGGATATTATCGTAAATTGTTCCTGTAAATAATACATTCTTCTGGAGTACCATGGATACCTGGTCTCTTAATGCTTCTAAGTTGTAATCACGGACATCAATGCCGCCGACTTTGACACATCCTTCTGTAACATCGTAAAGTCTTGGGATCAACTGTACTAATGTAGATTTTGCACTACCTGTTCCACCGATGATTCCAATCGTCTGTCCGGATCTGATATGAAGATCAACATCTTTTAAGGAAAGATTTCCACCTTCTCCTGCATAACTGAAGTTTACATGATCAAAGATGATCTCTCCGTCTTTCACTTCTGTTACTGCATCTGCTTTATCCTGCATTTCTGGTACTTCTTTCAAAACTTCTGTAATACGGTCTGTAGATGCTTCTGCGATCATGATCATTACGAATACGAAGGTTACCATCATCAGAGAACCAATGATCTGTAATGCGTATACGATGATACTTGTTAATTCTCCAGTTCCCATTGTTCCATGGATGATCCCTGTTCCACCAATCGCTACAAGCAGAAGTATAACAACATACATTGTAAACTGCATAACTGGTGAGTTCCATGCAACGATCTTTTCTGCTTTTGTAAACAGTGTATATACATACTTGGAAATTCCGTGGAATTTATCGATTTCATAATCTTCACGTACAAATGCTTTTACCACACGGGATGCGTTTACATTTTCCTGTACGGAATTATTTAAGATATCATATTCATCAAATACTTTGATAAAGTGTGGATGTGCTTTTTTCGCAATAAAGATCAATGTTCCTCCTAGTAATGGAATCACGATCAAAAATAATAATGCTACTTTCACACTGTACTTTAATGTCATTACCCATGATAAAACGATCATGATCGGCGCTCTGGCAAGTAGTCGAATACTCATCATATAGGCCATCTGGATATTTGTAATATCTGTTGTCATACGTGTGACAAGTCCTGATGTTGCAAAGTGGTCGATATTCTTAAATGAGAACTCCTGCACTTTGTAGAATATATCGTGTCTTAAGTTCTTTGCATATCCGGCACCTGCAACGGCTGCCATATTTCCAGCTGAAATCCCGAAAAACAGGGATAACATTGCCATAACAACTAGGATCACTCCTCGCTGGATAATATAATGTAAATCTCCGCTTGTCATTCCGATATCAATGATATTTGCCATCTCCATCGGAATCAAAACTTCCATCAGTACCTCAAGAATTACCAGGATTGGAGCAAGTATGGATTGTTTTTTGTATTCTCGAACTGATTTTAATAGGGTCTTATTCATCTTTCTTTCCTTCCTCCTTGTGTTTTTCTATAAGATTTTGTAATACCTGATATAAAACATGTTTGCATGTTATGACATCTTCCTCAGGAATGCCTTTTTCCATTCTTTTTTCACTAAGCTTAATATCTTCCAAGATTGCCTGTCTTAATCCTTCGGCTTTCTCTGTTGGTACCAGCCGCTTCTTTCTAGCATCTCCTTTGACACTTTCTCTTGTCAGATATCCATTCTTCTCCATCAACTGTACATATCCTGTCACAGTTGATTTGCGGATCTGAAATTCTTCTTCAATGTCTTTTTGATAAAGATCTTTATGCATTGTTTCTAATAAAATAAACTTTAAAATATGTTTCTGCATGATGGTAAGATCAGCCTTGATCACTTTATCAATTGGCTGATTCCTCTTCATCTCATGTGATAACATATGGATCAGTTTTCCCATGTGCATGTTATTGATCTTATCATTTATATCCTGCATTCACTCATCCCTTTCTTTTCAAAATGGTTAGCTTCCTAACTTTTTAGTATTATACAGAGAATAAAAATGAATGTCAATCGTTATTTTATTATCTCTATTATCGTTAACCAAATCTACTCACTATGTTGACAATTGTTTTTTTCCATGCTAAAGTTCAGATTAATAAGATATTTCGAATTTAAATAAAGGAAGGTATATATTATATGAATTCAGAACAAAATTTAACCCGTGAAGAAGCCATCGCGATCTTAAATACACCTGATGAACAATTAAATGAACTGATCGAACGTGCCGGAGCACTTCGTAAAAAATATAAAGGGAATCATGTAAGCATTCATCTTTTAACAAATGCCAGAAGCGGAAACTGCTCCCAGAACTGTGCTTACTGCGCACAATCCTGTCGTTCCCATGCAGATATTGAAAAATATAAATGGGTCGATGATGAAAAATTATATGGAGATAACACATTTGTCCATGATCATAAACTTTCCCGTCATTGTATCGGATTAAGCGGTATGAAATTCAGCGATGATGAGATTGAAGAACTTGCTTCTAAAATTCGTAAGATGAAAGAAGAGGGTACACATTTATGCTGCTCTATCGGATTTTTAACAAAGAAACAGGCCTTAATGTTAAAAGAAGCTGGATTAGACCGTATCAACCATAACTTAAATACAAGCCGTTCCAATTATCCAAATATCTGCACAACACATACATACGAACAGCGTGTAAACAACATTCATATGTTACAGGACCTTGGATTTGAAATCTGCAGCGGTGGTATCATTGGTATGGGTGAGAGTAAGGAAGATGTTGTTGATATGTTATTGGATCTGAAAGAAATCAATCCAGAAGCACTTCCGATCAACTTCTTAATTCCGATCAAAGGAACACCTCTGCAGGATAGAGATACTTCAAATTTGACACCAGAATACTGCCTGAAAGTATTATGTCTGGCAAGATTACTGGTTCCAACATCTGATATCCGCTGTGCCGCTGGACGTGAAATTTATTTTAAAGGAAGGGAAAAGGAATTATTGACCGTTGTAAATTCTATCTTTGCTTCAGGATATCTGACTGCAGATGGACAGGGAATTCAAGATACGATCAAGACGATCACGGATGCTGGATTTACATGCGAAGTAGAATCTGATTAATTTGTGATTGTTGGTTTGATTCACTGTAGTCTTTCCGTATCTTAGAAAAACGAAATAAAAGAATCGAAGATCCAGACCAGAAATTTTACTCGCCATTTTGACCGGTCGCTGATTCGCAAATTTTCCTTGCATAACTCGCTTCGCTCAGACAATGCACCAAATTTGCTGCGAACCAGTCAAAATGACGGCAAAATTTCAATGGTTCTGGATCTTCGATTCTTTTATTTCGTTTTTCTAAGATACCTAAAGTTTACAGATAATAAATCCAATAAATCAAAACTGAAGGTGTGTATGTTAAACGGTGTTAGTGAATAATTTTTGTACTATGCGTTCTTTACATAAACGCCGTTTTCTTTCACAAATCCCATTTTTTCAAGATAACTTTTATGTCCTTCTGTCACTTCCTTACAGATAAATTTCTTATATCCCTCTTCTGCTAATTTCGCATAAAGGAAACGTCCTGCGGAACATTCTCTATAGGTTGGTGTTGTGTAGTCAAAGCTGATCTCTAACGCATCTCCTTCTTTCTTTCCCGCTAATACTCCGGCTGGAACCCCCTCGCAGCAGACTGTATATATTGTATCTGCTGCTGAAAGCTCCAAGGTGTTCTCTAAGAAGTATTTTTTCATATCTTCTTTATAGTGTTTTATAAAATATGTTAAGTAGGAATCTTCTTTGTTCCCACGAATCATATCATAGTGATTTCCATCTGCTTTACTTAACTTGATCAGATTATAAATATTGATCACTCTTAGTTTTACTACGGATGTCATCAGCATAGAAATGATAACAAAAATGCATCCGATATATCCAAAAATCTCAATCATTAATGCTGTACTCATTTTTTAATTCCTCATTTTCTGAAATTAGTATCCTACACCATTGTCTGTATTTTTCATGATCTTGATCAAACGGCTTGTTCCTAAACGGCTCGCTCCAAGACTAATGAATTTTTCTGCATCATCAAAACTTGAAATTCCACCAGCTGCTTTGATCTCTTCTTCTACTTCTTCATATCTTCCGTCTTTCAAAAATCCAATGTTAATGACCATGTCAATCTCAGATGAACCATTTGCGATCGCATTCTTTGTCTCGAACACTTTAACCGCCGTTGTATGGTAACCATTCGGGAAACCGATAACTGTACAAATTGGAAGTTTTCCCTCTACATATTCGGCTGCCTGTTTTACATAAGCTGCTGGAATACATGCGGATGCTGTTTCATATTTTATCTAATATCTGATGCCTCATTTAAATGAATTTAAAAAAGTGTTACCATGCTGACGATCAATGCACTCATTAAACTTACGAATACACCAGCGATCATAGAACGGATTTGCAACTCATAAACATATATTTTCGATCACTTGCTTTTTCTGATGTCAAAATGGTCATTATATTTTTTATTCTTAACAGCAATGCATTTTCATCATGTTTGATCCATTTCCAGTAGATCGATGCTGGAATTGCTAACAGCTCACTATCTTTAGATGCACAGATGGAAACATTATAATTTGTATCTTCGGAAAAAATCTCAAAATCTACTACAATATACATCTTTGCGAAATCCATAAAATAATATACTTTTCCTAATTTTTGATAATCTACCCCTGCAACATCGCCTTTTAAGATGATATAGACAGTATCGCATGGCTCTCCTGCTCGAATAATAAACTCATCTTTTTTTACATTTTTATGTACCGCCGCCCGGATGACTGCTTCTGATACATATTGAAATAACTTATTTAAGTAATCTCTTTTGCTTCCTTTGACTTTATTGATTTCCTCCAAAAATTGCTGTTTCGTCTCCATCTTTATCCCTTGGAACACTCTTTCCATTTACAAATTTTGCAACTACATTTCGATCGTCTGCTCAATCTTAATCCCATCTGCGAAATCTCCAAGTCCAGATCCTAAGATCAGTGCAACCTCCGGCTTGAAATCAATTTTCTTTTGTACGCTTTCCAAACATGTCATCAATTTTTTGTACTTGTTCTATTTTCACAAGAATTTAAAGAAAATAATAGCAGCAGAAACAAAACTTCTTTTTTGCTTCTGCTGCTATTATAAAAATGATGATGTCCTAACAAACATCTTTCTCTAATTTATGAATGATCTGCTCTGAATCTAATGGTTTTGTATAATAATATCCTTGTACAAGATCAACACCCCATTGTTTTAACAGGTCGATCTCTTCCTGAGTTTCCACTCCTTCTGCTACGACTTTATGTCCCAGATTCTGCATGACTGCAACAATATTTTTGTATAATAATGCGACCTGGTCATCATAGCAGATTCCATTTAGCAAAGAGCGATCCAGTTTGATCGTTGAAAATGGTAGTTTTAGTACCGTATTTAGATTCGCATATCCAGATCCAAAATCATCTAGGCAGATCTGAATTCCTGACTTTTTGAAATCTGCGATCGTCTGATACAATGCTTCACTATACTCTGTCGCAACAGTTTCTGTAATCTCAAATTGAAAATACGAAAACGGTATGTCAAACTCTTCGATCGTACGGAGCAGTTTTTTGCTATATCCTGATTTTAATAATTCCAATGGAGACAGATTATACTTTATACTTTCAATCTTTTCCATGATCTGTGGATGTTCTTTTATGAACTTACAGACCTTTCGGAATTGAAGATACCCAAGCTTTGCGATCTGTCCATGTTTCTCTGCAATTCCGATAAAAACTTCTGGTGAGATCATTCCAAGTGACGGATGTCTCAATCGGCTTAATGCTTCCATTGTACGATATCTTTTTTCTTTTAGATCATACAGTGGCTGATAATATACTTCAAAAAGATCCTCTTCAATTGCTGTCGCCATATATTTTTTAACTTCCTGTTCATATAGAAATCCTTCTTTTGTATGTTGATCATTCTGAATCAGTATCGTTCTGTCTGATTTAGGTTTTAACTGTACCAGATATTCCAGATAATCGATCAATACATCGATCTCTTTGACTTCTTGAACGTTGATAATTCCACATATCGCAGCGGAAAAAGAAATTCGTTCCCCTTTTACTTTAAAAGGTCGTTTAAATAGTTTCATGATCGCATCTTTATTCGTTTCATAATCCATCAATGATGTTGTGAACACAAAAAAACGATTCCCATGAATCCTGAAAACATGGTTTGCTTCATTAATCTTGTGAAGGTATTCTGCGATCTGGATCAGCAATTCATCTCCTGTTGTAACTCCATATAGCTTATTAACTTGTTTTAGTTTCCACAAATCGATCATAAGCAGATGAAGTTCCTTCTTTCTCTTGATCTGCTCTGGAAACCATCTCCTGAAATAGCCTTTAGAATACAATCCGGTCAGGCTGTCTATATATAACTGTGGATTATAAAGTGCCCAAAATAAGATCGTAATCCCTAAGGATAACCCAAATCCTGTCATTAATACAGATTGAAATTTCATCTGTATCGTAACACAGACCAATGCAACTCCAAGGAATTCCTTGATCGCCCGAAGCTCATTCTTCTGATATTCTTCCTGATTGATAAAGCAATTTATAATGACAGCAGCTATACAGATCAATGTAAAAATATATGTTACCAAATATGCTTTTCCATGAACATACTGCCCCTGTTCATTACAATAAAAAAACTGTTTGTGTAAAACATTGGTCACGATAGCTACTTCCATACATAGTATTGGTACTGCCATGATCTTTATATTTCTTGTTCTTATATCTTCATCACAGTGTCTTAATGCCTGTGTATAATTATAGAAAATATATACAACGATCATCTGCAGGATATAAAGCATCGTGGAAAAAAAGATCATCCATGAATTATAAGCAGGATTACTTTTTACCAATAGTATGGAGCTTAACAGATCAAATATGATATCAAATATTCCTGCAATAATTAAGAACCAGAATGTTCTTCCACTGATATTATTCAGTTTTTTATAACGCTGAAAATGAATCAACAGAAATATTAAAAATACAAGTCCTGCGATCAAAAAATCTATATTATAATCTGTCATTTATATTTCTCCTCTTTTTGTTACAATACATATCCTGATCGGCCTCATATTTCCAATCACTGATCTTCTTCTGTTTTCCTTCTGTATCTTTTAAGAAACTTACCCCTCTTGTAATTGAAAGATAATATCTGTTATTTCTATTATACTTTATGATCTCTTGATCCATTTGTTTCAATAATTCATCCATATTCTCTATTGAATCAAAAATAAGCACACAAAATTCATCCCCGCCGATCCTGTAACATTTTCCATATGTTGCAAATACATTTTTTATACATAGCGCCGCAGAAATGATCAGTTCGTCCCCTGCATTATGTCCATAAAGATCGTTTGTATTTTTTAATCCATCTACATCCATAAAGATCAATGCAGCATTATCGTAATCTTGTGCGTGATCCTCAATGTCTTGAAGCTGTTCCTCGAATGCAGTCCTGTTATTAATACCTGTCATACGATCTTCTTTTAGAAGTCTTTCATAAACTTCAAGCTCAGATCTTGTTTTCGCCTGTTCAACAAGATTTACAAAAATACTAGTTAATAACAACTGTTCAAAGATCAAAACACCCACTTCAAAAATGGTTCCATAAAAAGGAATCTCAAGTTTCCAGTACATGCATAATGATAATACCCCTGCAACGGCCATGATCCCAAAGGCATTCATAATGATCTTAAGTTCGCTATCTTTTGTTCTTCGGTATTCTTCTATCATCAAAACAACAATGGTTATTACTGCAATGAACAAGAGCACATGTGTTACGAACAGCATATGGACCATATGGATTTTCAAACATTTGTTTAAAATTCCCTGAATCAACGCATTCGCATAAAATAACAAATTGATCACATCTAAGACTTTATATTTTTCAAACTTCAGTGTATTTTTTACAAAATGAACCATCGGTACTGACATCAGCATAAATGCATAAAAAGAAATCATTCCTGTCAGTGCCGGAAATGATGTATATTCCTGTGCTAATGCTGAATCTGACAAAAACCAGATCCCACTTAGTGCCAGAAATGCTGCTATGTTTAAGAATCTGGTGCTGTTTAATTTAAAATGCTTCAGATAAATTCCAGTGGTCAACGCTACAAAACTTAAGAAAAACATGATCGCGATCATCACGATACCGACTATTTCCTGTTGGACATGAAATCCCATAACTACATCCCCACGTCCAACTAAAATATCATCAAGGTCATAGATTCCGTTGCTTCCGTTCTGATATATGATCTTGATAACGGTTCCTTTTTTTCCCTGTTCTGGGATTCTCGCATCGCAGCTTAATTTAGATTTCATTTGATCATTGCGATGAAAATTAGAATCACTGTATTGATAGATCAACTGATCTCCAGCATAAATTCTGACAGAATATTTTGCTGCCTTTGTTGTCATCAGATATCCTTTGTATTTCTGGGCGATCGTATCATTATATAGTACAAGTTTTCCTTGCGTATCTGTCTTTATCTTCTGATTTAGATCTACTTGCACTTTTTTATTATCTTGTATTCGATACCACCCAGTTGTCTCTGTTAATTTTCCTTTTGTATTCTTTACCTCTTTTTTTATGATTCCTATGCAGAGTAACGTCATGACAACGATCACACAACAGAGCAATATTCCTTCTGTTAACTGAATTAATCTTTTCTTTTTATCCATATATTTTCCTTCTCTTTTTAGATTTCCAATATACTCATTATAAAGAAAAAAATGACCTCTGACAATCTATTTAGAGATTATCCTGAGGTCATTTTTATGATTTCATTTTTTTCAGTTATTTTTGTTCTTCAGAAAACCGTTTTTTGGCTCTTACGACTTCCTCTACATGTTTTGCTACGGTTGTACAACATCCTCCAACTGCACTTGCTCCAGATTTCATATAATTGTATGCGTATTGTTCAAATGACAGGGCTGACTGTTTGCCAAACCAGACTTTCTTCACTGCATCGTACTCTTCCCCGCTGTTTGGGTAAACTCCGATCGGAATATCACAGTTTTCTTTGATCTTATGGATCAATCCTGTGATATATTCTGGTTTTGTACAGTTGACACCGATCATTTTTAAATGGGGATATCCTTTTGCAAATGTTGTTGCACATTCTGCGATCGGTGTTCCTTCGCAGATAATATTTTCACTTAGACATGAGAAACTGATCCAGTAATCATATCCATATTCTTCAGCAATTTCTGCCTCAACTTTAGCTTCTTTTAGAGATGGTACTGTTTCAAATAAAATGATATCTGCTCCTGCTTCATGTAACAGTTCGACTCTTCTTTTGTGAAATTCCTTTAATTGTTCATCTGTAATACCATAATTTCCACGGTATTCGGACCCATCTGCTAAATATGCTCCATATGGTCCTGCTGCACCTAGACACAGTGGCCACGCTCTTCCAGCTTCACGTCCTTCTTCTTCCCACCATTCATCTCTTGCTTCACAAAAAATCTTAATAGCACTGCGTATCAAATTTTCTGCTTCTTCTAACGTATATCCATTTTCCATAAGTCCTGGAATGGATGCCTGATAGCTGCATGTGATCCCACAGTCTGCTCCTGCTTTGAAGTAATTTTTGTGAACCTGTTTGATCAGTTCTGGCTGTTCCGCTAAGATCTTAGCTGTCCATAACTTGGAATTCAGGGAAACTCCCCTATTTTCCAGTGGTGTGGACATAGAGCCATCAATGACCATGATCTTATTTTCTTTGATGATGTTTTCAATAGAATTCTTCATCATAAAACATCTCCTTTTTCTTCGACTGTTTCATAAGATACTTTTTCTGGATATTCTCCTCTTTTTAATGCTGGAATAAAACGATCCCAAAAATCATTATATAGTCGCATGATTTCTTTTCGTTTGCTGTAAATAAAGATCAATGTGACAATGACATAAACTGCACTTAACAAGTCAGTTGCCGCCCATAAAAGATCGGCTTTGATATTATAAAATAATAAACATGGAAGCATGTAATATACCATATAAATTGGTGTTGCGATCTTATTTGCATTGGAATCCCCAAATGCATAATTTACAGATTTGGCACAAGAATAATACATTCCAATGATCGTTGTCCATGCAAAGACTGTGATCGCCAGGGATAAGAAATATCCTCCAATATTTCCGTATGCCACCTTAAATGCTACCGTTGTAAGCTGTGCACTGGTTACGTTTGGATAGTCAATATATGAGTTTGTAAGGATCAATGATAATGCTGTAACAGAACATACAACGATCGTATCTAAGAATACTTCTCCCCATCCCCAAGATGACTGACGAACTGGGTGGTCTGTGATCCCTGCTGCATGTGCAACGATTCCATATCCTGTTCCAGCATCGTTTGAGTATAATCCTCTGGCGATTCCGTAACGCATCGCTTCTTTGACCGTTGCTCCGGCAAATCCTCCAACTCCAGCCATTGGTGTAAATGCACTTTTGAAGATCAATGTAACCGCTCCTGGTACTGCATTAATATTCATAAGTAAGATTCCTATTCCTCCAAGGATATAGAGTATCGCCATGATCGGAACAATTCTTTCCATAACAGATGATATTCTTTTTAATCCTCCCGCAATCGTTAAGAAACATGTGATCCCTAACACGATCACAGCTAGTAAAGGCTTAATCCCAAATGCTTCCTTTAGGGAATTTACAACGGATTCTGTCTGTACACAACATGTCCATGGTCCAAGGACAAAACAACAGATTGCAAGCAAAAAGGCTCCTTTTTTCCACCCAAGTGCATTTTTCATTACGAACGATCTATCACACATATACTCGTCCATTGAATTTTTGTATTTTACACGATATCTCTGTCCAAGAATGATCTCACAGGCTTTTGTAGACATTCCGAGAAGTGCTGAGATCCACATCCAGAAGATCGCTCCTGGTCCTCCCATCGTGATCGCAGTTGCCACACCACCGATGTTCCCAACACCGATCGTATTGGCCATAGCTGTACATGCTGCTGCGAATCCAGATACGGTTCCTTCCCCTTCTCCTTTCCCTTTGAACATCTTTCCAAATGTATTCTGGAAATGAAATTTAATCTTTGTGATGTAGCGAAACTTAAATTTAATTGATAAATAAAGTCCTGTTCCGATCAATGCGATTGTCATTGGCGTTCCCCACAGGAAATCTGAAATCGTCTGAATTACAAGTAATAGTCCATTCATATATTTTTGTTTTATCCTCCTTTGTAATTTGTTGCTTTCATGATAAATTCAGAAATGAAAAAAGATACAGAACCTCATTTTCTGTATCCTTCCTTATCATTTTTATCATAATTTATGTTAAACCTTATTGTAAGAATAAGGTCAAGCTATTTCCTAGTTTTTTTCTAGTAAAATCTGTATTTCATAATTGGCATGAGCATAATTATCAAGATTATCCTCATATTCCATCGCAAGCATCAGTTCTGGCTTTGCCTTTCCCTGAAAATAACTGATGATCCTTTGAGGATTCCATGCCTCTTCTAAGATTCTTTCCCGAAAGCACAGATAATCTCCTTCTGGGAGCTTTAAGATATTTGGTGCATCTTTTACTTTCTCATTTAAGTAAATAAAATAGTAATCCGGCCGGAATTTCTGCTTACAAAATGCATCGTATGAAATCTTATAGCCATACTGTCTTAGATACATCGCATTATCAATTCCCTGCTCACTTTTTTCCTTCGCAAGACGGATCTCCATGTCTGCCAGGAGATCTCTTTTATAGCATGGAACCTGCAGATAATATCGTTCTTTTAAATGCATGACACATGGTGCATCTTCATTTCGCTCCATATAGGTAAAATAATCTTTGTACCAGTCAACCATCTCGATCTGATGACGGATCTTTTTTTCTTCTTCTTCTAAGACTTTCTTCTGCTGGTCAAGAAATGGAAGTAACCGCTCGACTTTCTTACTAAGCATGACTTCTTTGATATCATCAAGCGGCATTCCAAGACTTTGTAAATATTTGATCCTGTCGATAAAATGAAATTGTTCATATGCATAATAACGATATCCGGTTCTTGGATCGATCTTTATCGGTTTCACGAGTCCAATCTTATCGTAAAACCGCAAAGTCTGGGTTGTAATTCCCATCAGACTTGCCGTCTCACCGATTCGGTAGTATTCTTTCATCTATGATTCACTCTTTTCTCTCAAAGCTATTTTTCTTTATCATAGCATACTTTTGTTACTTCTGAACCATATCCATTGCAAATAAGGCTGCTCCAAGTGCCCCGCATAACTGAGCTTTATCACTGATCACAAGAGTTGTTCCAAGTTTTTCTTCCAGTGTCTTTACCAGGCCTTTATTCTTAGATACACCACCTGTCATCATATAGCGTTCTTCTCCTCCAACTCGTTTTGCAAGAGCTGCTGTTTTGGATGCAACGGCTTTATTTAATCCGTGAACAATATCATCGGTTTCTTTGTTCTGCGCGATCAAGGATACGACTTCTGATTCTGCAAATACCGTGCACATACTGGAGATTGTGATATCTTCTTTGTATGTAAGTCCTGCTTCACTCATCTGGTCCAGATCCATTTCCATTGTTCTCGCCATCATCTCTAAAAATCGTCCGGTTCCAGCTGCACATTTATCATTCATAACAAAGTTTGCAACCGCTCCATTTTCGTCAAGACGAATGACCTTGCTGTCCTGTCCACCGATATCAATGACCGTTCTCACTTCTGGATTTAAGAAATGTGCTCCTCTTGCATGGCATGTGATCTCTGTGATACTTTTATCTCCATCGGTGATTGCCGTTCTTCCATATCCTGTTGTTACCATAGCATCGATATCTTCTCTCTGAAGTTTTGCCTGTTTTAGGGCCTCTTCCAAAGCTCGTTCTGCTCCCATCGCTGCTCCAGCACCTGTTGGCAGAATGATTCCTGTCACGATTTCTCCATCTTTATTCAAAATAACAACGTCTGTACTTGTAGATCCGCTGTCGATTCCTGCAAAATATCCTTTTCCCATTTTCTTCTCACCACTTTCTAAATTGTCCATATTCATGCTTTCTGCAAATGCTTCTAATCTTGTCAGTAACTGTCCGCTGCTCTGCACTGTATAGTCTGACTCGATCTTTAATAATGGCACTGTAATGTTTTGTTTTACCTGTGCATACTCAAAACTGTAGAAATCACAAAATTTGACCGTATGGTAAATGATCCCTTTTAAGTTTGGATCATTATACAAACGTTTTCTTCCGCTGTTATCCATCATACGCATACAAGGTGTCTGTCCTAAAAGTTCTGCTGCATACCATTCCATTAATTCATTAAAATCATCTGTCTTTGGTGGCTTTACTTCACCGACGCTTCGGTTATTGACACAAGTATCATTCTCCACTGAATATGGCATGGATTCTTTGACCATTTCATATAATTCATTTCCCATTCTTGCCCCAAGAACACTGATATATGGTTCTTTCTGCTTTTCTGGTTCTTTAAATGCTTCAACAAATTTCTTTTGATCAAATTCAGATCCTTTGTAGGCTCCATAGGCTCTTGCAAGTCCTTTTAACTGTAAAACAGTTCGTTCCCTGCTGCATTCTCCGTCACAGTGCAGCATATCGATCATATATAAAAAATCAAGTTTTCCACTGTCTTCCAGAATATCATAGACACTTCGGATCGTATCACAGCAGTTTACTAAAACCAGTTCTTTTACTTTCCCAGTCATAACTGCTTCTAAGACAGCTTTTCCAAATCCACAGATATTTGGATGTGCGATCTGATCTGCGAGATCAAATCCTTCCGGCATCTGGTTTAAATTCTCACATTCCCCGCCAAATGCCTGCAATAATTCAATTGGTGTATATTTACAAACGTAATATGTCTTACTCATCTTGTCCACCTTCCATTTCTTCAGCTCCAAGCATCTCTAAAAATGCTCCTAGTCTTGTTGAAGTCTGTCCTTCTCCGCCGTGGCTTCGGTCACATCCATCTCCATCTAATAACAGCATTGGAATTCCTGCTTCTTCAAACTTCTTCTTGGCAAGCTGTGCTGCTCCAAGTGTATGTTTACATCCCCAGTGTCCAAACCAGACAGCTCCATCTGCTTTCACATCTTTTGCATGGCGGATTCCGGCTTCAATTCTTCTTACCGCACTTCCATTTAATCCATGATAGACCATTCTTCTCGCCATCGCATCGTATGGATCTTCTGGATCAAAATCAGGTTCGAATGTACGACTTAACTCGCATCCTGCGATCTGTGCATTCTCATTAAATGCCAGTGCTTCCTGTACTGCACCTGACCAGAATGGGATCGTGTGCATCCAGTAGATATTCTTTCCTTTTTTCTTTGGTGCTTTTTCGATATCTTTTAATAACTGATCCACATATTTCTCTTCTTCTTTTGTTCCCAACAAAATATTATTTGTCATTCCTGCAAAAAGCGGTGTGACAAGATCTGTTTTGATATCTTTATCTGCGGATTTTTTCTGACATTCAATGAACTTATCCATCGTACGTTTGCTTCGTCTCATTCGTTCTTTTAGTCCATCTTCTGTAATCGTCTTTCCAGTACATTTTTCTAAAAATACTTTCAGATCTCTGATCTGATCTGCGACATATTTGACGTTATCTTCATTTTGCTGCATCGGTACATCGATCGCAAATGCTGGTACATCATATAGTTTTGCTAATGTTTTGAATGTTAGTAAATTTGCATCGCAAGTAAGGTTTGTGTATACGATACATTTGGGCTTTGGAAGGATCTTCTTCTGTGCCGCTCCCAAAAATGTCTTATGATAGCTGCATAGTGTTTCTGAAATTCCTGTGTTCTCTGCCTGCTGTAAAAATGCTCGTTCTGCATTTGATGCGGAAAGATAGCAGGAAAATGCTTCTACATTATATGGATGTAATCCTGCTTCGTGTAAGATCTCACATGGTGTAAAGATACTGACGATCGCACATTCCTGAGGATTCTTAAGTGGCATCAGCATCGTGTTCATCATCAGATGCGCAAGATATCTATCTGCTGGCAGTAATCGTTTGTCTGGTGTAAATTTATATTTTAAGTTCTGAGCTTCCCATCCAAGTTTTAATAATACTCTTGCTCTGTCTGGATTTGTATTTGCCCATTTCTCGATATATTTTCCGTATGTCTCTATGATCTGCATATTTATTTCACATCCTTTTTTTGTTCTAAAGAACTATATTACTTGTTATTTTTCAAAAAATCAACGATTAAATTTGGCACAATACATATATATGTATACATTTTACGGATTTTGTGATAAAATGAATTTTTATGCTTAAGAAAGGATTTGGTAATTTTATTATGAATAATGATAAAGAATTTTTAGCAACGGAACCCATTGGGAAACTGCTTTTAAGACTGGCAATTCCGACTTTGGCCGCTCAGATGATCAATATGCTTTACAATATTATTGACCGTATTTATATTGGACATATTCCTGGAAGTGGCGCTTTAGCTCTGACTGGAGTTGGAGTTTGTATGCCGCTGATCATGATCATTTCGGCATTTGCCGCTCTTGTTGGAAATGGTGGTGCCCCTCGTGCTTCGATCTTGATGGGTAAGAAAGATCTTGATTCTGCGGAAAATATTCTTGGAAATTGTTTTACAATGCAGATCATTATCTCTGTGATCTTAACTTTGATCATGTTTTTTGGCAACCGTACATTTTTGATGGCATTTGGAGCCAGTGAGAATACGATCGAATATGCAGTCAGTTATATGAATATTTATTCTCTTGGCACGATTTTTGTACAGTTAACACTTGGAATGAATGCATTTATCACTGCGCAAGGATTTGCGAAAACTGGAATGTATTCTGTTTTGATCGGAGCCGTGATCAATATCATCTTAGATCCGATTTTTATCTTTGCATGCCATATGGGCGTTCGTGGTGCCGCACTGGCTACAATCATATCTCAGGCTTGTTCTTGCATCTGGGTATTGAGTTTCTTATTTGGGACAAGATCGACACTTCGTATCAAGAAACAAAACCTGACACTGAAAGCTCCTGTGATCCTGCCTTGTCTGGCTCTTGGACTTTCTTTGTTTATCATGCAGGCAAGTGAAAGTATCATCTCTGTGTGTTTTAACTCTTCTTTGCTTAAATACGGTGGTGATGTGGCTGTTGGTGCAATGACGATCCTTACTAGTGTAATGCAGTTTGCGATGCTTCCTCTTCAGGGACTTGGACAGGGTGCACAGCCGATCATGAGTTATAATTATGGTGCAAAGAATACGGATCGTGTAAAGGGTACTTTCTTCCTCTTATTAAAGGCAAGTTTGACTTACTCTATCATCTTATGGGGACTCGTCATGTTATTCCCTCAAATGTTTGCTGGTATTTTTACTTCAAATCCAGCTCTTGTTATATTTACAAAGAAGGCTCTTCGTGTTTACATGGCAGTTATGTTTATGTTTGGAATTCAGATTTCCTGCCAAATGGCATTTAACTCTCTTGGAAAAGCAATTTCTTCTATTGTTGTTGCTGTTATGAGAAAATTTGTACTTTTAATTCCTTTGATCTATATCATGCCTCATATTTTTACAACAGATCAGACCATGGCTGTTTATATGGCGGAACCTGTTGCTGATTTTATTGCAGTAACATTTACAGCGATCTTGTTTTCTGTACAATTTAAGAAAGCTCTTGCTGCGATCCGTTTATCCTAAAAAAGAAAAGTCTGGAAAATTCTAATACTTTTCCAGACTTTTCTTTTTATCATAGGGTCATAGACGAAAGAGTCTTAATCTCTCTTTAATTTCACTGCCACACCTTTTTCAAGACTTTCATGGACTGCTTCTGCGATCAATTCTGCCTGTAATCCATCGTTTCCATCAGCTATAAATGGAAGATCATTCTGTAAACAGTAGATGAAATCGTTAATTGGTTCAATTCCAAATCCACTTGGTCGTCCGCAGTTATTTAAGATGAAATAAGAGTTTGGTGTGCGTAATTTGCTATTGTTATAGATTTCTACTCCACGATTCTGAGAGTCGATCCTAAACATTGCATTTTCACACAGGATCTGTGTTCTTCCATCATTATTTTTTGCGAATCCTTTTGGTAAGATCCAAGAATTTTCTACTGTCCAGTAGCATCCATTTTCCATTTTCAGTGTTGCTTGGATAGAGTCGTATGTATCAACTCCTCTTGCTTTTAACACTTTCTTTGTTCCTACTGCGTATACTTCTTCTACTTCACATCCCATATACCAACGAACCTGATCATAACAATGTGTTCCTAAGAAATGTACAGGGCTTGATTTGTCTGCCCAGTTGAACCATTCTGTTGGAACATCAATGATATCATCCATGCACATATATCCACGGATTGGTGCTCCTGATTCTTCGTTCTGAAGTTCATTTCGTACATTGATCGCCGCTGGATCCCATCTCTTATGATAGTCGACCGCAACTCTTACATTGTATTTTTCAGCTTCTGCTAAAATTCTCTTTGCATCTTCTGATGTTGTTGCTAATGGCTTCTCCACCAGAATTGGTTTTCCATGACGGATCGCTGCTAATGCCGGGTCCATGTGGAAAGCATCTGGTGTTGCAATAGACACAGCATCAATTTCTTCGTTGTCTAACATTTCATTTACGTCATTGTATGTTTTTACGTTGTATTGTTCTGCAATGCGATCTGTGATCTCTTTATTTAAGTCACACACTGCAACTAAATTTGTGTTTGGATTCCACGTATATGCATTTACATGGTTAATTCCATAGATTCCTGCTCCTACTACTGCAACATTCATAACTTTCATTTTAAATCTCCTTTTTAACTATATGACACTTTAATTTTCTAGAAAATTCCTACAAAAGATAGCAAAATGGAAACTGCGATGATTCCAATTACGATCTTTCCGGTTCCTACTTTTTTCTTTCTGATCAACCAGTAGATCAAGAATAAAACGATCAGTGGGAATACATTTGGGAAAATAGAATCTAACTTATCCTGTACTACGACTGTACTGATCTTTAACACAGTTTTTAATGTTACCATGGAAGCGGTCATAGCACCCATCATAAACATGGCGAGTACATTGGCTCCAGAGATAACATCCTGCATTAAACCAGATCCCATGATCGTTTTAATAGATTCTCTTCCCTTTTTGTATGTCATATTTGTTGTTAAGATCAATTCACCAATACAATATCCAACGAACAGTAATAATACGACTAATGCCAGTGGATTTCCTGCTGCCGCAAGTGTTGCTGCTGCGATCTTCATCAATGTTCCGATGATTCCCCAGTCAAAGCTGTCTCCTAAAGCTGCGACAGGTCCCATCAATCCTGTTTTTAAACCTGTGATTGCCATATCAGGCATCTTAGATGGATCTTTCGCTCTCTGCTCTTCCATTGCGATAGTTGTTCCAAGGATCAGACCACCTGCTGTTACATTACAGTTATATAATAATAGGTGACGTTTTAAGGCTTCTGATAAATCTTCTTTTTTGGTATATAATTTCTTTAAAATATGTGAAATACTTCCGCAAAATGCAATTCCCTGCATATTTTCAAAGTTCAGAGGCATCTCAGCGGACATGTACCAACGGAACATTGCTTTATTTAAGTCTTTTTGTGTTAAGACTTTCTTTTCTTCTTGTGTATTCATTTCATTACTCATGTTCTCTTACCTCCTCTGCAATTTCCTGTCTCTGGAATACTGTGATAAATGCAATACAGATTGCGATGATTCCAGCTGTTAATGAGTTTACTCCTCCAACGGATACTACGATATAACCTAAAAATACGAAAGGAATCAGTTTGTTCTTTCCGATCATATTCATGATCAGTGCGAATCCTAAGGCTGGTAAAACTCCTCCTGCTACTTCTAATCCATGTGTCACAAATGTTGGAAGTGCCTTCATAATGTTAATTACTACATCCTGACCTACCATGTTAATAATAAACACTGGTAAGAATAGTAGTGGAATTGCTAATAACGCTGGATAAATCGTTGCGCATCTCCAGATAGCATCTGCATTTCCTTCTTCTGCATATTTATTTGCTTTTGCTACAAAGTATGTGTTGATCACTTTTCTTAAATTAGTTACGAATGATCCGAGTAATCCAACTGGTACTGCTAATGCGATTGCTGTTGTTGCATTCATTCCTGATCCGATCGCGATCGGAATAACGCATGTTGCTGCCAGACACTCGTCTGTTGGAAGGTTCGCTCCTGGTGCAAAAATACCTGCAAATACCAGTGCGATACCACCACCGATAATTAATCCTTGCATTGGCTGTCCCATCAGTAACCCTGCTACAAGTCCTACCGTTACAGGGCTTGAGATAAACAGGAATCCGAAATATGATAAGATCATTCCTCGGCACCACCAATACATAATTCCCATGACAATTGCTATGATTACAGTATTCATATATTTTTCCTCCTTTTGTTACATCTTACGTTTTACTGCATCGAAACTTATTGCTGATATTTCAGGCATTGGCTGGACAGTGATCTCAATACCTTTACTATTTAATTCTTCCAGCATATCAAGTTCCTTTTGTGAAATTGCAACTCCTGTTGTGATCAGTTTTCTTCCTTCCTCATTTGGTACTGCTCCAACATTGATCGCAGGTAATTCAACTCCTTTCTCTACTAATTTCAGACATGTCTCAATATCTTTGGAAATCAAAAATACCGTATCGTCTGTGTTATCTAGCACCTCTTTTGCTTTATCAATGGTTACAATATCAACATCTGTTCCTTTTGGAACTGCCATCTTGTAAATGTCACTCATAAATTCGTCATTTCCAAGTACATCATCTACTAATACGATTCGTCTTACTGGGCAAACCTTTAACCATCTTGCCACTACCTGTCCATGGATCAGTCTGTAATCTACTCTCACTAATTTAATTTCTGCCATAATTCTTACCTCCGCTCTTTCATTATTTTTGTTGGACATTTAATTCCATCCTGTGCTGTTTCGATACAACTTTCTACCAGTTCATCTAATGTCTGCGTTTCTCGCTCTGTCACAAACTGAATGATCATTGGAAGATTCACTCCTGTTACTGTTTCAACGTTTTCTCTCCTCAAGGCAATTTTTGTTGCCAGGTTGGAAGGTGTTCCTCCAAACAGATCTGCCATGATCAAGACTCCTTCTTCTTGATCTAATTCGTCTACGTATTCTTCTAACATCTGCTCCCCTTTTTGAATATCATCCCCAGGGTTTAGGGTCCATGCTCTGCACTGACTTAATGGTCCTGCAAACATCTCTGCTCCTTTGATCAATTCAACACTTGAATTGCCGTGTGTTGCAATGATTAATCCGATCATCATACCTCCTCTCTTGGTCATCCATATTTCTATTTCGACACATTTTAATTTTTTGTTTTTCACATCTTACACTTTTTTATAAAGCAAGATCCGTGCCAACTTTTTATTTTTTTGCAAAATAAAAAAAGCACATATTCATTTTTTCGCATAAATACGTGCTTTTTTCATCTTAAAATTTTTAATTATTTTCTGTCAGATAATAGATCATCAAGATCTCCCGCTCATTCAGCGACACATTGTACTTGTTTTCTATGACACTAAAACTCTCTTTTAAATTTTTTATGAAACTTTCCCGACACTTCAGATCATCTGTCATATCTTCCTGTGGCAGCCTTCCTTTTTCAAGTATCAATCGTTCTACCATGACACACATATGAATATACAGCATCTTTTTTTGATCGATCGAATAGGTTGTATCTTCTAAAATCTCCAGCTTGCTGACAGTTTCTTCGACATCTCCCATGATCTTATCTGGATTCAGGATCGTAAGCTGCCCGATCAGATTCTTTATTGTAAAGCTCCTTACGATATTCTCAATAAATCGTTGTGTCTTGTCCTTGTCACAATATCGTCCTACTGTGGAATAAATAACTTTCTCTCCCCTCTCGTCAATCAATTCATTTAACATAAGTGTCGTAACGCCTTGGATCATAAGCTTGCTTGTCGTTATGATAAACTGTATATCATATTTACGAAAGACATCGCATCGGTTTCCCTCCGTACTTAATTCTGCATAAGTCATCTCCACAACATCAATATCAATGCCTTCCAGGCATCCTTGCAGCAACATCTTCATCTTATCTGTCGTTCCTAAACCTGTCGTACAGCATAAAAGAATTGCTTTTGGTTTTTGTTTGCTTGGAACAAATGATTTCTTTGTAACATGATGCTCGATGATCGTATCCATAATATTTTGAAGATCTTCATGTTTTAATATCAATTCTCCTGCTTCCAATGCCATTTCTGTCGTAATATTATTGACAATCCCCAAATCTCCTTCGACATCATCTTTTATGTCTTCTGAAATATCAAGTAATGATCCCATATCAACAAAGATCAACAACCCTTTGGAGGTATTCGTATTTTTGAGATATCGCTTAATACGTTTTACTACATCTTTCTTTGGCGTATCATATTCCATATCAAAAGCTTCAAATATATAAGTTTCAAATACCTTATTGACAGTACTTGTAATACTAGATGCCGTCGCTGGTCCATGTGATACGATGATCGCATTTGTATAATCCATCTCATCCCTTGCAATACTGTAAAAATATAACATCGCAAACATCCTTACAAACCATGGATTTGTCTCATAATCTACTGCCTGATGAAGCATCTCATAGAAAATAAGTCCCATCTTATAATAACGGTACATCACTCTCTGCAATTGTTTTGCCAGATGTTCGTATTTCCTGTCGTCTGTATGCTTATTCTGATTATTCAGTACATAAAGCATCTTTACAAATACCATTTCCATCACACCACTGTATTTGAGACCGTAATTATCTTGAAGATAGATCAAAATATTTCTCACTGCCTGTGTATACAGATTCTGCACATATGGATGAATTTCCTGATCGATCACGATATCTTCGATTCGATTCACTTCATCATAAATGATCTTTCGAAACTTAATGGTTGATATATCTTTCTCAAGATATTCTTGGATCAGATCATTGATCACTTTCTCCGAAAAATCCACATCCGCCTGTTCTGTCATAGAAATCTTCCACACTGCGTCCTGATCTGGTGACACTTCGATCATTTCATTGATATATGGAATTGATTCTCCATTTCCAAGAAGCAATGTATCGGAAGACAGGTGGCTTAAATTAAGAGGTATCACTTCCTGTCCTTTACTTCTTTCATTGTATGCCTTTGCACAGGATAATCGAATGATATTTTTTAACGTTCCAATATTGCCTTTTCCTTGGAATGTCAGCAATCGATTGATCACATTACTACTCACCTGAAATGTAGTATTCATCGTTTTGGATTCCTGATGGATCAAAAACAAGATCAATTCATACTTCTCTTCCAAAGTTCTTTCCTGAAAATCTGGCAGCACTACATCTACTGGAATTCTTCTTAGAAATGTATCCAGCATAGTTTCTCTGCCTTCTGTTGTTGCAAAGATCAGTCGAACATTCAATTCACAATTTTGTCCACTGTCTCCCATTCTGGAAATAATCCCTTTATCCATATATCGAAATAACTTTTCCTGTCCTTCTGGCGATAGGCGATGAACTTCATCCAAAAACAGATACCCTTTGTCTGCTTCTTCGATCAGGCCTTTTGTATCCTTATTGGCCCCTGTAAACGCTCCTTTTTTGTATCCAAATAAGACAGACGATAATAATTCTTTATTATTCGCATAATCCGCACAGTTTAATACAACAAAAGGGGCATCCTCTGGAATTGTTCCAATGAATTTTGCATATTGGTAGATGTACTCTGCCAAAAGACTTTTTCCAACTCCACTTGATCCAAACAATAAAATCGGCATACCCTTGTTTGGATAACCTGCCGATAACTTACACTTCTCTACTGCGTCTTTTAAACTTTGATCTGCTCCAATAAATGTTGTAAATGGATCCTCTGGTAATTGATCTTCTGGTTGTATGTAAGAAAATATAACCGGCCGTGTTTTCTCTTTCTGGACAATTCCTTCTCTTACAAACTCGTTTAAAATTCCACTCGCTGTGTTTCTCTGAATATTTAATTGTACTGCAATACTCTCCGCCGTTTGATGATTCTTACATTCCTTCAACAATTTTAGAATACGATCCTTATTATTTTCTTTTGCCATACTTTTCTTATCCTTTCTTATTTCGTACTCCAAGTCTCGTCTTCTTTGTTGTTCTTAAATATATACAATTCTTATTCTCATACTACCATTTATAGTGATGCAGCTGTCCTTCCATCTGAAATGCCTTAAATCCCTGATGTCTCAGCACTTCATAGGCAACGATCGCTACAGAGTTAGATAAATTTAATGACCGGATATGTGGCAGCATTGGGATTCTTATAGAAGTCTCTTCATAATTCAATAAGATTTCTTCTGGAATTCCAGCGCTTTCTTTTCCAAACATGATATATACATCTTCGTCATCTTCATATGCTGGTGCCGAATATACATGTTTTGCTTTTGTTGTTGCCATGTAAATCTTGGGATCATTGTTCTTCTCTAGAAAATCCTCAAAATTGATATATGTACGTACATCTAATTTATCCCAATAATCAAGACCGGCTCTCTTGATCATCTTTTCGTTTAAACGAAATCCTAGTGGTTCGATCAGATGCAGAACAGCACCGCATGCCACGCAGGTTCTTCCGATATTTCCAGTGTTTGCCGGCATCTCCGGCTCATGTAATACTATGTGAAGCATTATTAACTCTCCAATCTCTTAATTTTTTATCTATTGCTTCTTTGGAAGATGATTGATAAATCGTTCCAGACGCCCTAAAGCTTCTTTTAGTTCTTCAATGGAATATGCATAGGAAACTCTGAGATATCCTTCTCCACAGGCTCCGAAGGCAGATCCAGGAACGATTGCTACTTTCTCTTCATTTAACAGTTTTGTTGCAAATTCTTCAGATGTCATGCCAAATTTCTTAATAGATGGAAAGATGTAAAAGGCACCTTCTGGTTCAAAACATTCGATTCCCATTCGTTGAAACTCATGTACCAAAAATCGTCTGCGCTGATTGTATGCAGTCCTCATCTCTTCGACTTCATCATCACAGGAACGCATCGCTTCGATCGCTGCATACTGACTAGTCGTCGGCGCTGCCATGATACAGAACTGATGAACCTTGACCATCTGTTTCATCATGTACCTTGGTGCTGCAACATAACCAAGTCTCCATCCAGTCATTGCAAATGCCTTGGAAAATCCATTGATCACGATCGATCTGTCTTTCATCTCTGGCAAGGATGCGATACTGACGTGATCTCTTCCATAGGTAAGTTCTGAATAAATCTCATCAGAAATTACAACAATATCATGTTCTTTTGCAAACTCTGCGATCGGTTCTAACTCTTCTTTTGTCATGATCGCACCCGTTGGATTGTTTGGAAATGAAATGATCATTGCTTTTGTTTTATCTGTGACAGCAGCTTCTAACTGCTCTTTTTTAAGCTTAAATTTATCTTCTTCCTTAAGACTTACGATCACAGGAGTTCCACCTGCCATAACAACACATGCCACATAAGAAACGAAACATGGCTGTACAACGATGACTTCATCTCCTGGATCAAGGATTGTACGCATCGCAATATCAATCCCTTCACTCCCGCCAACGGTCACTGTGATCTCATGATTTGGATCATAGACCAATTCGTATTTTCTTTCTAAATATTCACTGATCTCATAGCGCAGCTCCTTTAACCCTGCATTCGATGTATAAAAGGTTCTGCCCCGCTCCAATGAGTAAATTCCTTCTTCCCTGACTCTCCATGGTGTATCAAAATCCGGTTCCCCTACACCTAAGGAAATGGCATCCGGCATCTCGCTTACAATGTCAAAAAACTTGCGGATTCCGGATGGTTCCAGACTTACAACTCTCTTTGATAAAAAATCTCTCATTATGGAGTCACCGCCTGTCTCTCATCCACTTTCTTTGCTTCAAGAACAGTTCCATGATCTTTATATTTCTTCAATACAAAATGTGTTACTGTACTGACAACAGATTCCAGTGGTGCTAATTTGGATGATGTGAACATAGAGATCTCTTTCATCGTCTTTCCTTCTAACATAACCATGAAATCATATCCCCCAGACATCAGATAAACGGCTTTTACTTCTGGGAAATTATAAATACGTTCTGCAATGCGGTCGAATCCCTGACCTCTTTGTGGTGTTACTTTTACCTCGATCATCGCTGTCAGTTGATCCTTGCTTGTATTGTCCCAGTTGATCAAAGTATGATACCCACAGATGATATGTTCTTTTTCCATATCTGCGATCTCATTGGCGACTTCCGTCTCCGCGACATCCAGCATCACCGCCAGATCATGGATCGCTAAACGACTGTTTTTCTCGATCAATTTTAAAATCAGTTCTCTTAATTCTGTGTTCATACTGTTTCCTCCATTTTTCTCTCTGAAAATTATCTGCGATTATTTTCAGAATATATTTTATATAACTCGTCCTGTCTAGGTGCCTCCAGATTCGCTGCCTTTCCCTGACGATAGATTACTTTATCTCTGGAATCTGTTGTATGACCAATAATGGTTGCTTTGATGCCTGCCTGTTCCAGTTCATTGACTAATGTTCTTCCATGATCTGTTGTGATCAGCATAGATCCACTTGAGATCAACTGATATGGATTCAGATCATATCGTTCACAAAATTCGATCGTATGTTGTCTTAATGGAATATCTTCAATACAAACTTCCACCCCGACACCAGATGCTTTGGAAATCTCCCATAAAGCACCATAAACTCCGCTTTCGGTGATATCATGCATACAAGATGCATATTTTCTGGCGATCAGACCTTCTGGCACGACAGAGATATCATCTAGAAATGCCTTTGCATCATCAATAAATGTATCAGAAAACCATTCTTTTAACTCGTCTCCTTTTTCATTTGCGATGATTCCCGTTCCTTCCATACCAAGATATTTTGTGACTACGATATCCTGACCTGGTTTCGCCCCGCCAGATAAGATCAATTCATCTTCTTTCACTTTTCCAATCCCTGTCACAGATAATACTGGCTGCGTAACCGCTGCCGTAATCTCTGTATGGCCGCCTAATACCATGATATTTAATTTCTCACACTCTGCATTGATCTGCTGCATCATCTTCTTGATCTGTGCTTCCTTGATCATTGGTGGCAGAAGTGCTGTCACCATAAGTCCAATCGTCTCAGCTCCTGCGGATGCAAGATCGTTGGCAGTTACATGAACTGCCAGACGTCCGATCTCTTTTACCGTGCCTGTGATCGGATCTGTTGATGTGACAAATACTTCTCCTTCCTGAAGTTTCAATGCCGCACAATCTTCCCCGATTCCAGGTCCTACTAAGACTTCATCTCTCCTTGTATGCAATTGCTCAAACACAACTTTCTGCAATGCAGATTCTGATAATTTTCCTATTTTCATCCTTAATTTCCTGTGCTTCCCTGAGATTTCACAGCCGCTGATCTCTTCGCTGTTGTAGACTTCTGTGCTGCCGTTGTAGATTTCTGTGCTGCTGTTGTTGTCTCAGACTTCTGTGCTGTTGTTTCTTTTGAATCTTTTTTCTTATCCTTTTTATCGTCTTTTTTATCTTCCGCTTTCTTTGTTCCTACACGATAAACCGTTGGTGTTGACATATATGTGGAAGTATTAAATACCTTTTTGGATACCTGTTTACCATTGATCTTCACGATCTTCCAAAGTCTTGCACTGTATCCTGTATGTCCATAGCTTTCCAAAACTTTCTGTCCTTCGGCAAGCGTATTATCGCTAACTGTACTTTCAGAACTTTCTTTTACCTGTGTTGTCTCAGATAAGAATTCTACTGTACGTTTTGGATCTTTTTTCTTTCCATAGACCGTAAATGTGATCGTTGAACCATTTGCTTTTCCTTCAATATAGATTGGCGTATCAAACGTATTCTTAAACTTCATATCTTTATGAGTTCCTGCGATCGCTGCATCTGCAGATCTTGGCACATAATGTACGGTCATGGAATGTGGAAAACGTTCTACGATCTTTAATTCTGCACGGATAACTGCATTATACAAAGTAGTAGATACCTGGCAGATTCCACCACCATATGTCTGAACCGTCTGTCCATTTTCATAGGAACCTGCGAGTGCATATCCATTTTCTTTTGTAAATGGTGATACGGTTTTATATACAGATAATGTCTCTCCTGGATAAACCATGCTTCCATTGATCTTACTTGCACCATTAGCAACATTTACTTTACGACCATATGGAGATCCACCGTATTCGGTTGTATAAGTTCCAAGTACATCTTTGATCTCTGCCATATCTTTTGATGTATATTTTGCTTTTTTCTTTACAACATCCAGTTCAAATTGATGTTTCTCAGCTTCAACTGCTTTTTTGAAATTCGCAAATGTTTCATTCATATTTAATGTATAACCTGTCTTTTCTTTGATCACGACAAATTTGCCATCCTTACGTTTCACACTTGCATTTCTTGGTTCTGAAACAATCTTCTTTGTTGCTTTTTTTACATTCTTTTCAAACTTCGCTTTATCATATTTGCGATAAACCGAAAGTTTATGTTTCTTCTCTTTTACATCGGAATACTTTGTAAAAATACTTCCGCTTCTCCCAAGTGCATAAGCTTCTTCCACTGTCTTGTCTGCCTCAGCGAATGCTCCAAGATCTTCGATCTTGGCACTTGATCTTTCATCGTCTACATAAAGTGTGATCTTTTCCTGATGAATCTCCTTCATATGAGATTCAATCGCATCTTTTGCTTCTGATCTTGTCATTCCACCAATAGAAATTCCCTCACATGAAACCCCTTTTATGATCTTTCCATCTTTTACTGCACTGCTCACCTTATGGTTTAGGTAAAAAGTTCCACCTGCTGCCAAAATAACGATCACTGCAACCGCAATGATAATTTTTTTCTTCATCGTCTCTTCCTTCTTCCTCTCCAAATTCATTCTTACATCATCAAATATCCTGCTACCATTGTTCCAACCATCACAATGATCAGAAGAATCGCAATAACGGATACAAAAAATCTTTTCTTTTTCATTTCTTCATCACTCCATAATTTAATATAATATGATCAATCTTCTTTGATGCTTCTCTCTGTGTCATCTGATCAATATCTAAGCACTCCCCTATCGCATGATATTTCATCAGATTCTCTAGATACTTCTTTTGTTTTGGTGTAGCCGGACGTTCTTTCTTTACCTTGAATTGAAGCTGCTGTGGCTGAAAGATTTCCTCTTCTGTTGGAAATTCTTTCTTCATCTGCTCAAACACAACAGCTGTTGCTAATGCATCATCGTAAGCACGGTGTGCTGCCTGATTCACATAATGATAATGAGCACAGAGTGTCTCCAGCTTCTTATTTTCAAGTCCAGTTAATAACTTCCTTGCTACTTTTAACGTGTCAACTCCTGTTTTCTCAAACGGATACTTAAATGAAGCTGCTGCCATCTTCATAAACTTATAGTCAAACATGACGTTATGTCCAAGAACCGGAAGATCCCCGCTAAATTCCAAAAATTCCTCAACACCTTCTTTCAGTGGAATTCCCTTCCTTAACATATCCCTGCTGATTCCTGTTAAATTGATGATAAAATCACTGACTTCGATCTCTGGATGAATGATACAGTTATACTTTCCACTGATCTTCCCATCTCTGATCTTAACAGCTCCAATTTCAATAATCTGATCTGAATCTGGGGATAACCCCGTTGTCTCCAGATCAAATGCAACATAATCTTTCATCTGTCGTTACCTCTGAGAATTTATACTTATTTGTGCAAGCACAAACGCAATTTATACTTATTGACACTTACATCATATTATACACAAATCAACTTTTTGCCTCAACCCTGTTTTCTACTATATTTTTATGCTTTTTTATGTTACGATTAACCTAGATATAATTAGAAAACAAAGGAGGACGGCAAGATGATAAAGCTGATCGTTTCTGATCTTGACGGAACACTGCTTAACAGCAAACAACAAATCAGTGATCGTACACTCCGTGCGATCAAACAAATTCAAAGAAAGGGACTCCGTCTTTTGATCAATACGGAACAGAATTATTTTGATGCCAAAAAACTCCTCGATGCATACGATATTTCTTGTGATATCGCATGTTTTGGCGGTTCCTGCATCTTTGATACTTCTGGGGACCAGCTGCATGCTTCTTATATTCCAACCAAACGTATCCCTGAGATGCTGCGGATCTTTGGTTCCTGTCGTACTTTTTATGAGATCCACAGTACCCGTGGATTATGTGTCTTAGGTTCCAAGGAAGGATATGCAAATTATCTGTCTTCTGAAGTTGTTCCCGCTTTGAGAGAAGAATTTCCAAGTCAAACACTAGATGAAGAATCTTATATCTGTGAACGACTTGAAAATGCTCATTTTTATGATAATGGACAACTTCTTCTTTCTGAGAATCCACAGATCATTAAAATCACGACACAGTCCTTAGACCAGCAGAAACTTGAACAGCTTACAAACAGCCTTCATACGCAAGTCCCACACTTTGCAGTATCCCATCAGAGTCCATATCGTCTCGATATCACAGCTGTAAATGCATTAAAAGGTGCAGCCGTTCATTTTTATACTGAGAAATATCAGATTTCACTGAAAGATACCATGGTTATCGGTGACAGTGAAAATGATTATTCTATGCTTGGACTTCCTTATATCGAAAGCATTGCTATGGGAAATGCAGATGATATCATTCAGGAGATCTGTCTGCATCATACAGCTGATAACGATCATGACGGCGTTGCGATCGTGCTGGAACAGATTCTTTCCAGACAATGATCATTGAAATATATTTTAAAGCAATTTGGAATGTTTTATCTATTCCAATTGTGATACTATAAAGATGAGAAGAAATTACACCCAATACAGGAGGCTATCACATGATTAAATTAATTTCATCCGATATGGATGGTACTCTTCTTGACAGCTATCGTCAGATTACCCCGATCAATGTCGAAGCGATCAAAAGAGCTCAGGAAAATGGTATCAATTTTATTATCAACACAGGACGTGAATATCCAAATGCACGCGGTCTTGTGGAAGCAGCCGGATTAAAATGCGACTTAATCTGCAGTAATGGAGCTTGTGCTTTTGATAAAGATGGAAATCTTTTATTCGAGCATATTCTTGACAAAGAAACTGTCCGCACCATTTTTGATGCATTTAATAAATACGGAATGGAACCTGCATTATTTACAACAGAAGGACGTATTTCTCTTCTTCCATTAGAAGAACGTGAAATTTATACAAGAGATGTATTCATTCCTGCCATTCAGGTCAATCACCCAGATATGAAATATACTTTAGATGATTACCGTGAGTTAGTTGATGATGTTATCTTTGTTGATGGTCAGGAGGCGTTATTAAACAGTGACCACCGCATCCTAAAGATCACATCAAACTCTCCAGATCATGAATCTTTAAAGAAATTACGTGTAGAACTCGAAAAGATTCCGGGACTTGCTGTTGTATCTACGGTTCCAACGGATATTGAGATTACTTCTATCAATGCTCAGAAGGGAAGCTCTTTACTAGATTATGCAAAAAAAGATGGATTAAAACCAGAAGAGATCATCGCGATCGGTGACAGTGAAAATGATTATTCTATGTTATCTATCCCTGGTATTCATTCCGTTGCTATGGAGAATGCTTGTGATATGATCCGCAATATCTGTGTTTACCAGACACGTGCGAATACTCGTGATGGAATTGCTTATATTATTAATTGTATACTTACAGATCGAGAGAATTTCAAGTTGTGATCTGTAAGTAGTGTTGGTCATGTATGAGTATTTATTATAATTTCCTGTCTGCCGCTACAAAAATTGAAAACCGATGGCTTTGACTGTTATCAGTTTATACCATCGGTTGTTTCATATCCAGCTAACCCCTGAACAGTGATCCCCTTCACTTTTTCTTAATTTGTTAATGTAAACTCATATTTCATCTCTAATGTTACAAAAAGCTGTTGCATTACCTTATTTGCAATTTCACGAATATTTAAGTTCTCTATATAAGATAAAATAGCTTCTTGTTCTTCTTGTGGCACTTTAAACACAGATAGACTCATTGAAAGGAATCGTGCCAGCTTACGTTCTAATGTAAAATACATATCGCAAGGTCTTGCCATATAACCTCTCATAAACGCAGCGGTACCAATCTCCATTTCATAAAAATCACTGGCACTATAACCTGGTAAATACGAAGCAAAAATCTTTTGCAGTTGTACTGCTGTTTTTTTATGAATAAGTTCTATATTTTCAGGTACAGTATACGCTTCTACGTAAATTTCTCTTAAATTTTCATTTAATTCTGCAAGCGTGAGCTGAAGGCAAGTTTCTACTGCATATAATAATACTGGATTTGTACTCTCTCCCACTATCTTACCTGAAATATTAAATTGGTTGCCAAACATAAATTCTGTAAGTTCGGTTAAAATACTCCCTTTCGTATGATAAATATTATAAAATGTACTCGGTGTTACACCAGCTTTTTTTAAAATTTCAACTGTGGTTGTCTTTTGATATCCCTTTTCAATAAACAACTGCACACAAGCAGATAAAATTCTTCTTTTTGAATCTTCTTTTTCGTATCTACTAGCCATTTTTCACCCTTCTAACTATTTCAATATGTGTTCTAATATATTCCATTTTTCTTTGAATTGCAAGGTTAATGACTGGAAACTTTTTATCTGGTGATTTTTATAGATTTTGCATTTGAATAACTTCCATAAATGTTTTTACCAGCTTTTACATAGTAAGCCCTTACTTTATAATAATAAGTTTTTTTCTTACTAAGTGAAGTATTTTTATAGGTAAGTTTTTTCGTTGTTGCAATTTTACTATATTTACCCTTTTTTCTGGTCGCTCTATAAATTTGATATTTTTTTGCTCCAGCTACTTTTTTCCAGGATAAACTTGCCGTTGATTTCTTTTTGTTTTTCACCCTTAAAGATACTTTCTTTAATGTGCCTACCTGTAATACAACATCACTGGCTTCTCCATTGATTGTTGTTGACTCATTTTTATAATAAGCCGCCACTTTATAATAATAGTTTCGACCACCTATTATTGAAGAATCAGAATAACTAAGAGCTTCTGTTGTATTCAACAACTCATATTTACCTTTTTTCTTTTTTGCTCGATACACCTTATATCCTGATGCATTGATTACTTTCTTCCAACGAATTATCGTAGTTCCATTGGTGGATTTTGCTGTAATACTTGGCTTTTCAATCGAAATCTGCATGCCACATTCCGTACATTTACCATCTTTCCACTGATGTGCTGCCTTTTTTACGGCAATAGCGTTACAACAGCTATATCTCTGTTCATGTGTTGTTGGTGTTATGATCCATTTTACCTTTTCCACATGATTGGCAGAATCTAATTCCCCATATTCCATTTTGCAAATATCACAAATCGCTTTTGCTTTACAAGTTGCTTTTCCTCCAGTATGGTGATCATTGATGGTTACTGTAATCTCTGTAACATTATCATAATCGTCAGTAGCAGTTATAACCTGTTTACCGCTTCCAGAAAGTACATACTGATTATTTTCATCTAATTCAATACGTTTTCCATTCACTTTTACATCTCTTAAATGCTCGTCGATCACAGTGATCGTTCGAGTAAGACAATACGTCTTTCCATCTTCAACTCCACTAATTTCTGGTGCAGTCATATCTTTTTTAATATTTTTATATTCTAATGTTGTCGTGGCTGACTTTCCAAACTTATCCGTTAAGCGAATCGTATAAGTTCCATTCTGCGTAATAACATAAGGAAAACCGTTTCCTGCTTTCTCTATCTTAGTATAATCCTCATCGCCCTCTCTCTTAATCTCACAACTTGCCGCTTCGTTATTTTCATTTGTTTTTTTCATTAAAACGACAATTCGGTTACTCTGTATTTGATGTATCGTATCTGCATTTGCTATATCAATACCAAAGTCTCCACCCTCATATTTGCACGTAATGGTTACATCTTCTGTTTTAAAGGTTTTAAATGCTCCATCTTCTTTTCGGGTCTTCGTTATTACTGCATAAACCTTCACTTGTTTTTCATCTTTTATATTTGCAAAAATATCCTTTAAATCAACTGAAACACTGTTTCCTGTGAGATTCAAACGAGTATCTTTTCCATCTCTCACCATGTAATACTCATACTTGTAGCTAATGCTATGCTGTTTTTCATAATCTCTATAACCAAATGGAATAATAATAAAGGGATCCCTTAACACTCCACCGTCAAGCTCTTTTGTTGTTGTAAGAAGCTGCACTTTACTATCCGTAAGATTGGTAATCATTCCTTCATTACTGTAGCTGTCAAAATCTCCTCGTTTCACATAAAGATTATAGTAAAAATCCTTTACTTCCGGATAGGATGCTTCGATTGTAATTTCATAGGTTGCATTTTTATTTACAGTATCAAAATAAAAAGAATCCGGAAATGGTCCTCGTTCATTTTCTTTTTCCACACCGTCCATTCTTCTAACATTCAACTCCGTACCATTCTCTTTTACAGATGTAACTTTATAATACTTTCCACTATCGTATACGCTAGGAAATTCTAACGAAATCCAACCACCTTCTGGCACATCAAATTCTATATCCTGACCTGTGATCTGCTTTGTAGCTCCGTTATAGTCTCTTTGATTATAAGTTATTATGTCTTTATCCGTCGGCTTAATATTCCATTTTAACTTAATATTGGCCTTATTATAGTAATTTGCATATACTTCTTTTTTCTCATTCGGTGGATCGTAATCAAATCCTGGATTTTCACCTACTTTATAACTTGTATAGTCCTCATCTGGTATCATATCCAGTATCTGTCTGTAAACATATCCCCACTGTTTCTGCAGCTGTGCTAACGGCTTTTTTGTATAGGAATAAAAAGTTTTGTATTCTTTATATTTAGGCTGTGGAAGCTTATCTGAATGTTTATAATCGACTTCTTTATCATGTATTGTATATGTATTTTCCACAAGATCCTCTGCATGATAAAGATATAGCGGCTGGCTATTCGTTGTAACTTGAAGTCCATTCGCATCTACATTCAGGAAAAGATCTCCCGTTTTATTGTCAACAATTCGAAATAAATAATTACTTCTTGTCTCTGGGTTTACGATCCATTCTGTTTTGCTCTGACATTCTTTCGTCCATACGCAACACTATGGAACCCATTCCTTTACTTATAATTTTAAACTCATCATAAAGTATTCCCCTGGTAGGATTTGATCCATCACGGATCGCAATTTCATCCATATTATGACAATAGTAAGCATACTTACTCTCCTTGCCGGCAAGATAGAAGTTTTTCTTCTCAGCAATGTCCGAATACAAAGTATCTATCGGATTTACATACCAGTAATAGGAGTATGCATGTACCGTCTTAGGGGCAAAAACAAAAATAAAACAAACCATAAATAAAGTAGCTAATAATTTTTTCTTCATTGTCTTTTCTCCTTTCCATTCTCACTTTGGAATGCATTCCAATATTTATATTGTATATAGTAACATACAATCCAACGAATTACAAGCATCAAAAATGACAATGACACATTTCAATATTTTCCCATCGTAATCCACCCACTTTACCGATTCTCTTTTTGTTCTGGCCAGATACCCTAGAAATATTTCCTGTTCTTCAACAGCCAAGACTCTTCGTTCCACTTTCTCACATTTAGATATTACCACTTTCATAATAATCTCCTAGAGCGTGTTTGAAAAAGGCTCTAGATGAACTGTATAATTCTTGCAAGCTCCATAACCACGACTTTCAGCATTACTCCACTGGACATCACATAAAACCATATTTCCCGCATTCGTTGTGATTTTGCGATTGGTGTTGCTACTGCTGCAACAATAATCATTGCAGCTCCAATACAGCCAACAATAGTAGGAATACTTATCAGCGGAAATATTCCTGGTATACAACTTCCATCAACTGCCGCCTGAATGGTCTTATCCAATCCATCCCTGGCCGCTGCAAAGCAACAAATGACAAGACCATACATCAGCAAAAATAAATTTCTACATCCCCAATAACTGATCGTGTTACGATTCCATACAGAATATCCAATAAATCCAACTAGAGCAATTATCATAATAGTCGTTACTGTAGTTACCATATTTCCAAAATAAAGTTTCATAACTTACCTCCGATCATCTTTTACCGTTGTACCAACTAATCACGCCCTGCAGGTTCTGTATCTTGACACGTTCACCACCATGCAACATCATATCCAGCATATCCTCCTCTTCCGGAGTTCGATCTGTTTTCTTCTCCAGTGCTTTTCCTGCTGTTTTTACCATAATGTTCATCATCATTTTGTACATCCCATGAAGTCTTTCTACACTGAAATTTCCCTGCAATGTAAATACAGGAATCTTTCCTAAGGTAAAAAAGACACAATACGATTTTGCATCCGTACTGCGTCTAAGCGTCTGACTTTTCCATATTCATTTTTCATCTACAGGACTTGCCACTGGCAGCTTCTTTTACATACTTTTGCATCCGATCAGCCTGACTGTAAAACCCTCTGCGTCAATTAGACTCTCCTTTTTACATTTTGGGCAAAATAGTGGAAAATGTAAAAGCACGGTGTCTTTTCGCAATCTCACTCTTGTTTTATTTCCGCATACCGGACAATATACCCATTTCTGATACTCCATCTCGTCCTTGTTCATTTTTTTCACCTTAAGTCGATATTTTTTGGAATATTTTGGCAATTTTCTCTACATGCTCCTCTACTTGTTTCACTACTTCCTGTTTATTCTCTGCTCCATCATAAATGCTGTATAAAAGAAAAATAGGTCCGTAGAAATCCATTGCAAGTTGCTTTGCATCTTCACCGCTTTCTACAATTCCAGAAAAAACAGCTTCCATGTACCGAAGTGGACCTTCCGCAAGATAATTCTGATAGAGTTTAGCCATTTTAGGATCTCTGTACTGTTCTAATGTCAGCATTTTTCGGAAACAACAGGAAAATTCTTCTTCCGTCCAGTGCAGAAACTGTACTTTTGTAAACTGTCTGATCTTTTCCAAAGCAATGTTTTTATATCCTGCGATCACGTCCTCCATATCGCCATCCGGCATTTCATATTCCTTTGCCCTTTTGACATCCATCTGGTTCATTCTTTCTACAATGCTGTCCAATATTTCCTGTTTACTGGAATAGTGTTTATACAATGCAGCCTTGGTAACTCCTAATCTTGAAGCGATCTCATTCATAGACGTTCCCATATAGCCACTTTGTGCAAACAATTTTAATGCTTCTTCCAGTATTTTTTCCTTTGTGTTCTTTTCTTTGCTTTCCATATTTCTCTCCTAAATTGATGTTATTAGCAAGTTACCTTTTGGTTACTTTTATTATAGTTACCTATCGGTCACTTGTCAACACTTATTCTTTTAACACAAAAGAAAATATTTAACTTCATCATCGTTTCTCGATAACCTGATCTATCAATCCATACTTACTCTGCTATCAATATCGGAATGCCACCATTCTGCATTCCATGCAACAATTGGCTTCTATACTTATTCTGCCCCCTACTTTTAATGGTTTGATCTCCACAAAACCATAAGAAATAAATGCTGCAACTCCAAGCAGTCCGCAATAATTTATAAAATTCTTTTTCTTCATTTTGTTGCATTCTCCCTACAAAACCATTGCAGATATTCGTCAAGATTGTTTCTTTCCTGATTCTCTGTTTTACATTCTCCACTTCGAAGGTCCAGTTCATAATCCATAAGTCCATGAACTGTCATTGCAAAACTTACTGCACTCATATCTGCATTTTGAAAATGAAGTAATTTGTGTACTTCCATTGCATAGAATAACTGTTTCGTCGCAATGATCATTTTTCCTGTTTCCTCTGCCAGAATTTTAGCAGCCATCGGCTGGATACTTTTGATCTGCATAATTCAAGTACGGGTTAGAATAACTGACCTGGCAGTTTTTTCTTCTCTTTATAAGGAAACATCTTATCAAATTCTTCGGCTTTCTTTTCATCTACAAAATATCCCGCTGGTGTCGCATACTCTCCAGTAATACCGTTTAAATATCCAGGAATCAGCTCTTTGCACAGAAAGAAAGATGCATCCTGCCCTTCTTCCAGTCCATGATAACGAATGTTAAATTCGCTTGCCGGTCTGAATCCACTTTTTCCATAAAAATCAATGTTTCCCTCAAAGCAGACTGCACCACAGCCAAGTTTCGCTGCCTTATCCAATGAATAATCCAGTAAGGCTTTTCCATACCCTTGTCGTTTTAATTCTGGAGTAATACAAATCGGTCCCATAGTCATAATTGGAATATTTCTTCCATCATCCGATTTAATAGCCGTTCTCATAAACATATTCTGACCGATCAGCTTGTCCTCTTTGCCATTTTCATTAAGAAACATCACAAAATCCAGTTCCGGAACAAATGCCAGATCATTTCTGAGCTGATGCAATACATAATGCTCAAGGCATCCTGGACGATACACATTCCAAAAACTTTCTCTTACCAGATTTTCTACTTTCTGATGTTCTTCCTTTTTCTCTAAACGAATCATAATATTACTTTTTTCCCATTTTTTAGTCTCCTTTCGAATGATTGTAAACAAAAAACCGATAATCCTGAATATTTCTTAACTATCAGTATTAACGACTCTGTGTCTTACGCGTCTGGCTCTCATATTTTTTGTTCTGTAATTTTCATTTCTTCTACAATTTTGTTCAGCATATGTTCAAACTGACCTTTTACTTTCGCTTTATCTGCTGCCCCATCATATACACTATAATAGAAAAACATATTTGCATAAAATTTAACTGCTTTCTCTTCTGGATTTTTTATTTCCATATTTTTGAACAGATCCTTCACGTATTCTGCCGGTCTGGATACCAGATATTGCTGATATAAATTCTGCATCTCTTCACTACGAAACTGCTCTA